>Ga0247841_10000518_pt1 | contig 99881 bp, 97 predicted proteins | sample LaCruzMarch2015__2_FD_192410 | JGI IMG/M metagenome (GOLD analysis project Ga0247841, IMG submission 192410) | Freshwater microbial communities from meromictic Lake La Cruz, Castile-La Mancha, Spain - LaCruzMarch2015_18m | ecosystem: Environmental > Aquatic > Freshwater > Lake | place: Spain...
GCGGGCGGAAGGGCGGGCGGGCGGCGTGCGGCGCGGGGCGGGGCGGGTGGGGGGGGGGGGGGGGGGGGGGGGGGGGGGGGGGGGGGGGGGGGGGCGATAGTCAGGATCGACCCCGTAGAAGGCGCCGGGATCGCTGACCGACTTCCCCCGCCTGACAAGCATGCCCTTTTCGACAAGGTGTGCGAGCGCTCTCTGGATGTGCCGTCGATCCATGTGGAGTGCTTCGACCAGGTCGCCGGCCTTTGCCGTCTCATCCCGATACACGACTTCGAGCACGGACTTCTGCACAGCGGTCAGTTCCTGGAGCGCATGTTCGGGGTACTTCTCGCGTAGCTGGACACGAGACTGACTGGCAGTGGCGGTGTAGTAGGCCGCTCCTCGTGCGCCGTGCTGAGTGAGCAAGCTCCTGGATCTTGCCTTCCACCTCTTCTGAGTGGATGTACACGGGGCCTGAGCCGGGGTGTGCGATGGACTTGCCGGGATGGACGAGCTCTCGTACCAGCGGGCGCCTGCCGCAGCCTGAACGTAGCTCTGCACTCCAGGAGGTCGAGAGGCTGGCGACGGAGGTCGCGCTGCTCACAGGGCAAGGGCCGCCACCCGGCTTGCCGCTGCTCTGCATCGGCGGCGGCTTCGCGCAGACCGACTTCGCGCCGGAGCCGCTGGCTCAGTAGGTCGTCGCCGCGCGCGTAGAGAACGTAAACCCATCGCGTGACCATCCCCCTCCCTCCGGTTGCGCGTTCAGCCTGGGGATCGACGAGCGGCGAGAAGGCGGACACGGCGCGCCGCACGCGCCGCAGCCGTGGCGGCCGGGGGAGCCGCCGCGGCGGGGTAGTACTGTGAGGGAAGATAAGGAATCCCGGCGAATCCTTATCTTCCCCCCGGCAACCGAGCCTGCGAACGGCCGTACGCGACCCGACAATCAAGGAATCCTTGTCTTCCCTTTTCGTACTACCCCGCGCGCCGGGGCCGCCGCGGTCGCCGCCGCGGCGGGGTCGCCGCGACCGCCGGGCGCGCCCGGCGGAGGCGCTGCCGGCTGTGCACCCACCGCGCCCCATTCGTGGATTACCGGCGCCTGAGCGACGGGGATGGTCATGACCCAGCGAAGCTTGCGTCGCCTTCTGCGCCGCCCTACGCTGCTCAAAGACTCCGCAGGAGCTGTCGTTCCGGTCTTGAGCGTTGTGAGGAGTGGTCGATAATGGTAGCGTTGAACGCGATAGTTGACGATGTCGTCACAGCGAGGCCGTGCATGACTCAGGTCAAACTCTCGAGCAAGTACCAGATCGTGATCCCGCACGAAGTGCGCAAGCAGCTCGACCTCCAGCCGGGGCAGGCCTTCCAGGTCTGGGCGCTCGACGGACAGGTCGTGGCCGTGCCGGTGAGGCCACTGAGCGAGGCGTTCGGGATGTTCCCCGGTCTCGACACCAGCGATCCGCGCGACCACGAGGATCGGCTGTGATCCTGGTCGATTCGTGCGGCTGGCTCGAGCTGCTCGCGTCTTCACCGCTGGGCGAGGCGTACCGCCCGGCTCTGGCCAAGGCCGACGAGCTCCTCGTCCCCACGGTGTGCCTGCTTGAAGTCGGGCGCCGACTGCTCACATGGAGCGGCGAGGCCGCCTCCGCGGCAGGCGTCGCCGTCATGTCCCAAGCCACCGTCGTGCCACTCGATGCCGCCCTCGCTCTCGAGGCCGCGCGTCTTGGCCCGGCCACCGCACTACCGTGTGCCGACAGCATCATCTACGCCACCGCGCTTCATCACGGCGCTGAGCTCTGGACTCACGATGCCCACTTCCGCGAGCTGCCTGGGGTGCGGTTCATCGCGGCTCCGCCGCCGGCCACCGCGGAGATCCCACGGGGGTAGCCGCTCGCCACCCACTCAATTCACGTATGAATCTGCACTTTTGTACAAGACTCACGCGATTTGAGTGCCCTGCACGCGAACGCCTGCCGTCAGCGGAGCCGACCTGTGAGGGGCGGCGACGAGGCGCTGCGCGACCCTGGTGAGCTGCCGGCGCCCGCCGCGGCGTCGGACGAGCGTCTGCTGGTATCGTATCTGGGCAACGAAGGAGGTGTTCGTAGTGCTCACACAAGGAATCAGCTCTGATCCGGCCGTGATGACGGGCAAGCCCGTCGTCGGGGACACCCGCATCACGGTCGAGAGCATCCTCGAGGAGCTTGGCGCCGGCCAGACCATCGAGCAGCTCCTGGAGGCGCATCCGCGCCTCACGCGCGAAGGCGTGCTTGCCGCCGTGCGATTCGCGGCTGAAGCGCTGCGCGCGGACGTCGCCTATCCGCTCTCCACGTCCGTGGCGTGAGGCTGCTCGCCGACGAGGACATCGGCGAGCTCGTGTACCGTCTGCGCAAGGTGGCCCACGGCGTCCTGCTCGTGCGAATCCGATCGCCCCTGTAGGCCGCTCAGTCAGGCGGGGCCTGGAGCCGCCGGCGTCTGGAGCCGCCGGCGCGAGCTCCTCGGCTGCCTCGCCCTCCTCCCTCAGAGGTCGGCCGGTCGCACAGGTAGTGATCATGTGCGGTGGCTGCCTGTGGTGCATCGATCGACCATGCCGGCGTTCAACGCCCCGGACATCGATGTCGCGGCTCCCGACAGCCTCCCTCACGCACGTACCCGCCCGCCGCCGGCCACCGCCACGGGCTGCCGGCCGACGTGGCGCAGAGCGCCTGCAGCGGCGTGACTCAGACGTCGTCGGCAACCCTCGATGGCCCCATGGAGATCGGTCAGCAGCTCCGCGAACGGAGGCGCGGCGCGCGGCTGAGTGGTTGTCCGTCTGCACGCGCTGCTTGGGCGCGTCCCCCCGGACGAGCTACCGCCGCGCGAGCTACCGCCGCGCGAGCTTCAGACCGGCCACGTCTCGTGAATGCTCGTCCCGAGAGATCACGGGGAGGCCATCCAGATGTCGTTCTCAGGAAGAGGGCGTCCCCTTGGGCCTTCTGGACCCCAAGGCCAAGGCGAAGTCCAGGACCTGCCGCTTCTGGTCCGGCGCCATGATCTCAAGCTGCCTGAGCAACTCCTCATCCACGGTGCGAATACCCACGGTTCCTCCTCTCAGCGAACCAGGACTCCCCTGAGTGTACCGCGGCAACGCGGTGGACTCCAACCTGGCGAAGCGGGAAGAGGCAGACAATCTGCTGGATGCTCTCGGGCCAGTCGCCGCGATAGCCCTGGCGGTGGATCCGGTACCATGACCATCCCTTTCCGTCGCTCCTGACGGAGCGGGATACGCGCTGGGCATCTGGATGACATCCGGGCTGATCCAGACGTCGCTGCCCTTCTCCTCGCCGAAGACGGTGACTCGCGGTCTGCCGAGCTCGTCGGGCGCCGAGCGACGGCGGTAGCGCAGCGGGCGCGAGTAGACCTGCACGCCTTGCGCCTGCCGGCGGCGCGTCATGCTCGCGCCGGCATCGACACCTCGCGCACAGTCATCGCGGCCAGGCCTCGCGCCTCCCCTTGCTTCACCTGTCGTGCCCAGCTACCCTGCGGTGGGAGGCGTGTGGATTAGTCTAATGCAGAGTAGACTAAGCGCGGGCAGCGCACACACCGCACGGAGGCGCACGATGGACGATCGCTTCGTCGACAGAGAAGACGAGCTGGCCCAGCTCGAGCGCGCCTGGGCGTCGGGCAAGGCCGAGCTGTTTGTGGTCTACGGCCGTCGCCGAGTCGGCAAGACGGCCTTGCTGCGGCAGTTCGCGCAGGGCAAGCCGGGAGTGTACTGGGTGGCCGCCATCACTTCCGCGGCCACCTTGCGCCGCTCCTTCACCCAGGCGCTGGAGGGCGAGCATGCGGCCTTCGCCTACGACGACTGGCGCAGCGCCTTCCTCGCCGCCCGCGGTGACCCGGGTACGCGCCGGCTGCTCGTGATCGACGAGTATCCCTACCTGGCCGGCGCGGTCACGGGCGTGGGCGCCGTGCTGCAGGCCGTGTGGGACGAGGTCCTCGAAGGCTCACGGCTCATGGTCGTCCTCTGCGGCTCCCACATCGGCATGATGGAGCGCGAGGCCGTCTCCTACCGCGCTCCGCTCTTCGGTCGGCGCACCGGGCAGATCCGCCTGCGGCCGCTGCCCCCTGGGGCGTGGCGGCCATGCTGCCGGGCTACAGTGCCGCCGCGGTGGTCGAGACGCTCGCCACGCTGGGCGGCGTGCCCGCGTACCTGCGGATGCTCGAGCAGGACCGCTCCATCGTCGACAATCTCGAGCGTCTGGCGCTGGATCCCAACGGCGTGCTTCATCAGGAGCCGGTCTTCCTGCTGCGCGAGGAGCTTCATGAGCCGCGCAGCTACTTCGCCCTGCTGCAGGCCATCGCCGCGGGTAACACCAGGCTCAACGAGATCGCCCAGGCGGCGGGCGTCGAGCGCTCGCCGGCTTCGCGCTACCTGGCGACGCTCATCGACCTGGGCGTCGTGGAACGCACGGTGCCCGTCACCGAGCTCCATCCCGAGAAGAGCCGTAAAGGTATGTACATCGTCGCCGACGGCTTTCTGCGCTTCTGGTTCCGCTTCGTGGCTCCGTACGGATCGCTGCTGGCCACCGGTCAGACGCAGGCGGTGCGCGACCGGCTCGACAGCGGCTTGGCCGGTTTCGTGGCGCCGCTGTTCGAGCAGCTCTCGCGGGAGTGGATCGTGCGCGCCGGCTCCGCGGGCGCGCTGCCTCTGACCCTGCGGGCCGTGGGCCGCTGGTGGACCCGGCAAGCCGAGATCGACGTGGTGGCTCTGGGCGAAGAGGGCGTGCTGCTGGGGGAGTGCAAATGGAGCACGCGGCCGGTCGGCCGGGACGTGCTGAACGCCCTGCGCGCGCGCGGCGAACTGTTTCGCGGCGCGACCGGCATGGGGCAAGACGAGCCGCTGCGGATGGCGCTCTTCTCGAGGTCCGGCTTCACGCCGGATCTGCTCGCGGAAGCCACGGCCGAGAGCGTGCTGCTCGTGACGGCCGAGGACGTGGTCGTCGCCTCGGCCCTGACGCCGCCTCGGCCCTGACGCCGCCGCCGACCGGCCGGGCGGACTCCCGCCTGCCGCCGCCGTTCAACCAAGACCACGCTGCGTGCGACGACCTCGCCCGCCGATCCCTCAGGCCCACCGTCCCTCTTCACCCTGCGCCGCCCCGAGCTCCGGGACGGCAGGGCGGGGGAGAGGATCGTCGCCGGGATCGCCGAGTGGTTCGCCTGGCGCCAGGCAGGAGGGGTGCGAAGTTCGACGGACACCGCGCGCGCCCGTAGAATGTAGTCTCCATTCCAGGGACCATGCGGGGGCCGCGTTATGCGCCACGAGTTCACAGCCGTGTTCGAACGCGACGAAGACTGGGTGATCGCCTACTCCCCTGAGATGCCGGGCGCAAACGGCCAGGGCCGCACCAAGAACGAGGCGCGAGAAAGCCTTCAGCAAGCCATCGCTCTGATGCTCCTGGATCTGCGGGAGGACGGGTTGCGAGGCGTGCCGGATGAAGCCGAGCGAGAGACGATCGTCGTCGATGTACGCGCTGCACGAAGCGCGGCAGCCTGTTGCGGCATCTGCGCCGACACGGCGCATCTGCGCCGACACGGCGCATCTGCGCCGACACGGCTGTTCCCTGAAGAGGGAAGGCGCTGCTCACTCGCTGCTCACTCGCTGTGGCTCAACCCGGCCACTGGAGCGGTTCAGGCCGTGCCGCGCCATACTGAGATCCTCAACCGTCTCGCTGAGAGGATCTGTCGCGGGTTGAGCATTCCTCAACCGGGCGGCCACGAGACAAAGGCATGAGCCAACGGAGCTGTTTCCCACAGGGTTGGGATGAGGCGCGCGTTCGTCATGTGCTCGTCGACCGACTCCTGGAGTTGGCAGGGCCATGAGCGACGCGCCGGCAGTGGTCGTGCGCGGCGGCTGTCCGCGGTGCATCGATCGACCCTGCCCACGTTCAACGCGCCGGGCATCGATACCTGGGCTCCCGACAGCCTCCCTCACGCATGTACCCGCCGGCCACCGCCCGAAGCTGTGGGACGGCCACGCCGGCGCCTCCGCTCAGAACCTCGCCGCCATCACAACGTCAACCCTCCGCACCGTGCTTCACTTGTCGTGCCCAGCTACCCTGCAGCGGCGTGTGCACCACAACGATCAACAGAGACCACGTTGCATGGAACGGGCGGCGCTCCGACACCCTGATCCGTGTGTGCCGCAAGGGAGAGTGACCATGTCACAGGTCGACAAGCCGGAGCAGACCATCGACCACGGTGCTCGGCGTGCCTTGCCTCACCCTGCGCACCACCACCGAGCGGCCGGTCACCGTGGCCGAAGGCACCAACCGGCTCATCTATCCCTACGACGCCGCCGGGATCGTGGGCGCCGTGGACGAAGTCCTTGCGGCGCCCATGCCCGCCGCCGCCGCGGGCCCCGGCCACCGCCCCGAGCTGTGGGACGGCCACGCCGCGGAGCGTATCGTGGCCGTTATCGCAGGCTGGGCGGCGTCTCGCCGTGCGCCGGCCGACAAGTAGCCGACAAGTAGCCGACAAGTAGCCGACAAGCAGCCCGCTCGGAGGGTGAGCCGGTCGCGCAGGTAGTGCCCGTGTACGCAGGCTGTAGGTGGTGCGCAGATCGACCACGCCGACGTTCAACGCGCCGGGCATCGATCTCTCGGCTCCCGACAGCCTCCCTCGCGCATGTACCCGCCGGCGCAAGCACGTGAAGGCCTGGGGCGCCGAGCAGTTGACCACGTGCGGCGCGGATCACCGCGCTCTACGTCGTGCCGAGGCGCCCGGCGATCGACCTGACCGCCGGGCGCGTGGCGACGCCGGGGCGACGCCGTCGGCCACCCGGTTGATGATCCCGGACAGGCCGATGCGGAGATCCCGCCGCAAAGACTCCACGGGGGTAGCCGCTCGCCGTCCCCTCAATTCGCATACGAAACTGCGCTTTTGTACAAGACTTACGCGATTTGAGTGCCCCGCACACGAACGCCTCCCATCAGCGAGGCCGACTTGAGGGGCGGTGACGAGGCGCTGCGTGACCCTTGTGAGCCGCCGCCCGCCGCCCTACGACACCGCCCACCAGGGCCTCACGCTGTGGCCCCAGTGATCACCCGAGTCGTCGCCGCCGTACACGAGCACGCCGAAGGGCCTATCGGCCGCGGCGCCGCCCGCGCCGCCCGCGGCGCCGCCCGCGCCGCCGCCCGGCGCACCCGCCTCCTCCTGCAGGGCACGGTACAGGCTGAGCCCCTTGAAGAAGCTCGGTGAGAGCGTCTCGCCGGCCTTGGCCTCGAGCGGCACGCGCGCCCCAGGAAAGTCGAGGAGCGCGTCCACCTCGCGTCCGGTCCGGTCCCGCCAGAAGAAGAGACGGGGTCGCTCGCCGTTATGGCGCCACACCTTCAGGAGCTCACCGATCACGAGGTTCTCGAAGATGGCCCCGCGCAGCGGATGCGTGCGCAGCTGCTCCACCGCGGTGATACCGAGCAGGTTACAGGCCAGCCCCGTGTCGAGGAAGTACAGCTTGGGCGTCTTGATGAGCCGCCGCGAGAAGTCGACGTAGTGCGGCGCGAGCAGGGTGACGACGTAGCTCGCCTGGAGCACCGACAGCCAGCGGCGCGCCGTCTTGCGGTCGATGCCGGCGTCCTCGGCGAGGGCGGCATGATTGAGCAGCTGACCTACCCGCCCGGCACACAGGCCCATGAAGCGCTGAAAGTCCGCGAGATCACCGACCGCGGCCACCTGTCGTACATCCCGTTCCACGTACGTCGTCACGTAGCCGTCCAGCCAGGTCGTCGGCGCCAGCCCTCGATCGTGGATGGGCGGCAGAAGACCCGTGAAGAGCAGCTCGTCGAGGTCGAGGCCTGACGGTCTTTGAGGCAGGGCCGCGTGCGCCAGCGACGACTCGTAGTCGCGTGGCGTGAGCGCTGGGCGTCGCTGCAGCTCGGCCAGCGAGAAGGGCAGCAGCTCCAGCACGGCCACGCGGCCGGCCAGGCTCTGCGTGATCGCCTGGCTCAGGAGGAAGTTCTGCGAACCCGTGAGGACGAAGGGTCCGCCGCGCCGTGCGTCCACGAATCCCTGCAGGTAGGAGACGAGCTCCGGTGCGCGCTGCGCCTCGTCGAGGATCACGCCGGGGACGCCGTGGGCCCCGGGGCCACCCTTGGCCCCGGGGCCACCCCCGGCCACCCGGCGCAGAAAGCGCTCCGGGTCGTTGACGGCCTCGTCCCTCGTGCGGGGCTGCTCCAGGGAGAGGTAGCGATAGCCCGGCAGCACGTGCTGCGCCAGCGTGGTCTTGCCGGACTGCCGGGGCCCCGTGAGGTACACGACGGGGTACTGCTCCACCACCTTCAGGAGGGTGGCGCCGAGCGTGCGTGGGATGAAGTCCATGAGTCAGTCTAGATTGCGCTGATCGGCCAGGCAAGTACCCGATCAGCACGATCTCGGCGTTGAACGCGCCGGACATCGATGTCTCGGCTCCCGACAGCCTCCCTCACGCATGCACCCGCCGGGCGGTTGACCACGTGCGGCGCGGCCGTCGGCCTGACCCACGCGGCGGACCTCGCCCGCGAGCGGCAGCCGCCGCTGCGTATGTGAACCTGGGAATAACATGGCTGTGGGCGTATGATGTCTGCATGACGCACGTAACGCAGATATCGGCGCAGGTCTCGGCCTCGGCCAAGCGGCTGCTCGACGAGTACTCGGCGGTCAGCGGCATCAAGAAGAGCCGCATCGTGGAGGACGCGCTGTGGTTCTACGTGCGTGCGCGCCAGGAGCTGCCCGAGAGCGCGATCGTGCCGGCGCGCCTGGTAGTGAGCGAACGCGGCGCCGCCGCGCTGGAGCGGAGCTTGGCGCAGCCGCCGCCGACGCCGGCGCTCGTGCGCCTCATGCGCACGCTCGAGTCGCCGGACGCAGAGTAGAGCCGGCGGCCCCGCCGGTGGCCGAGCCGGCCATCCGCCGGCTCCTGGCCGGCGACGACGCGAGCGCCTTTCGCTGCGGCGACCCGGAGCACGATCTCTTCCTGCAGCGCTACGCCGGGCAGAACCAGGAGCGCCTGTTCGTCGGTACGACCTATGCCGCTTTGGACGGGCCGCGGGTGGTGGGGTACGCGACCGTCGCCGTCGGCCAGATCGACCGCGACGACGTCCCCGGTCAGGCCCGAGGCGGCTTGCCGCGCTACCCCTTGCCGGTGCTCAGGCTCGCGCGCCTCGCCATCGACGAAGCCTTCCAGGGCCGCGGACTCGGACGTCGGCTCGCGGCCTACGCTTTCGCGGTCGCGCTCCAGGTACGGGTCGCAGCCGGCTGCACCGGCGTGGTGGTCGACGCGCCGCCGGATCGGGTGGGCTTCTACGCGGATCTGGGCTTCGTCGAGCTGGAGCTCGTGAGCGGGCACTCGCCGATCCGCCCGCGGCCGGTGGCCATGTTCCTGCCGCTCGCCTCCGTGGAGGCGGCGCTGCCATGAGCGACGGGCCGATCCGCCTGCTCCACGTCTGCGGCGCCCGCCCTTCGGCTGCCCCTCCTTTCTCCCTCTGAGCTCAGCCGGTCGCGCAGGCGGTGATCGTGCATGGCGGCTGCCCGTGCGGCGTTGACGGCGTGGTGGACCGATGCTATGGTGGATTGGTGTAAACGCACCATGGTCCCCGATCCCGGTCTGGAGGCAAGCGATGCCTCGTCTCAGCATCACGCTCAGCGAAGAGCGTCACAGGGCCATCAAGGAGGCGGCCGCGCGGCGCGGGGTCACCATCACCGCCATCATCGACGAGAGTCTGGAGGCGTGCGGCATCAAGAGCCAGGCGCGCGCCGAGGAGCTGGTCGCGCAGGCGCGTGCCCGCAGCTCCCTGAGCCCGGAGCAGGCGGAACGCCTGGCGGTCGCCGAGGTGCGGGCATACCGCGCCGGGTGAAACCCCTCTGCGTCATCGACACCAACGTCGTCGTCAGCGGCCTCGTGAGTCGCGCCGAGGGCGCCCCGCCGCAGCGCATCCTGGATGCGATGCTGGCCGCCGAGCTCGGCTTCGCGCTCTCCGTCGAGCTGCTCGCCGAGTACCGGGGTGTGCTGCTGAGACCCGGCATCATGGCGCTGCACGGTCTGGACGAAGCCGAGGTCGATGAGATCCTGCAGCGGCTCGCGCTGGAGGCCGTCGAGGTGGACCCCGAGCCCATCGCCGTGCCCGCCGGGGTCGAGCCCGGCGATGAGCACGTCGCGCGACTCGCGCTCGCCCTGCCCGCCGGCGTGCTGATCACCGGGGACCGCGCCCTGGCGGCCGTCATGACCGGCGCCTGCGAGGTGCGCACGGCCGCCGAGGCGCGGCGGCTGCTCGCGTCGCCGCCGCCGCGCTACGAGCCTCCGGCCCCGCGCGGCTGAGGCGCCGCCCCGCGCGCGGATCCCGCGCGGCTGAGGCGCCGCCCTGCGCGCGGATCCCGCGCCCGCCCCGCGCAGCCCCTTCCGTCCGGTTGCGTTCAGCCTCCAGATTGACGAGCGGCGAGAAGGCGGACATGACGCCGTGGCCGCCGGGCCGCCGGGCCGCCGGAGCCGGCGCCGCCCCGCGCCGGCGGACTGAGCGTGGCGACGCTGCCAGCCGCGCAGGCAGTGCCCGTGTACGCAGGCTGTAGGTGGTGCATCGATCGACCATGCCGGCGTTGAACGCGCCGGACATCGATGTCTCGGCTCCCGACAGCCTCCCGCACGCATGTTCCCGCCGGGCGCAAGCGCGTGAAAGCCTGGGGCGCCGAACAGTCGACCACGGGCGGCGCGGCCGCAAGCCTGACCCTACGTCGCCGACCCTACACGCCGCACGCACACCGCCGACCTCGTCGAGCCCGGTCCGCTGTCGTCCTCCGAGCTCGCGGGTGAAGCCCTTGGCGGCATCGGGGAGGCGCCGCCGAATCAGCGGACCGGAGACCTCCGGCGCATCAGGTCGATGCGCTTGCTCGCCTCACTCGTAGTGCGTCCACATCCTCAGTACCTTGACCACGCGCTCCTCGGCGAGGATCTGGTACACCAGGCGGTGCTGGATGGCGATGCGCCGCGAGCAGGCGCCGTTGAGGTCGCCGACCAGCTCCTCGAACGGCGGCGGCGACCGGAACGGGTCGGCTTCGAGGACGGCGAGCAGCTCCTGCGCCTGCGGCTTCAGGCCGGCCCCAGCGAGCTTCTTCGCGTCCTTGCGCGCCTGCTTCGCGACGAGCAGTCGCCAGCTCACCAGCCGGGCTCGTCCTCGAGCTCAGCGGCCGGCGTCGCCATGCCCTCCAGGATCGACTCGCGCATGCCGGGGATCGAGACCAGGTAGAGGGTCTCCTGCACTGCCCGCCAGTCGTCCTCCGAGACGAGCACGGCGTTGCCGCGCCTGCCGGTGATCTGCACGGGCTCGTGCGACTGCGAGACGTCGTCGAGAAGCTTGTAGAGCCGCTTGCGCGCTTCGGTGGCGCTCATGGTCGTCATCGCTGACCTCCTGATACGTACGGGAAAGCGTACCACTATGGACGCTGGAGTCCAGTGCCGGCAGTTCGACGATCGTGCGTGTCCATGGGGCGGCTCTGCCGAACCGCGCCTGCTGGTCACCGTGGCCGCAGGCGCCGAAGGCGCCGACCGGCTCATCGATCCCTCCGACCCTGCGGCGCTCGTGGGCGCCGTGGACGAAGTCCTTGCGGCGCCCCTGCCCGCCGGCCGGCGCGTGAGCCGCTCAGAGGGTCAGCCAGCCGCGCAGGCAGTGCCCGTGTACGCAGGCTGTATCTGGTGCATCGATCGACCAGGCCGACGTTCAACGCGCCGGACATCGATGGCCCGACGCCCGACAGCCTCCCTCACCCATGTACCTGCCCGCCGCTGGCCACCGCCCCGAGCTGTGGGACGGCTACGCCGCGCAGCGCCTCGTGGCCGTCATCGCCGGCTGGGCGGCTGCGCGGCTGCGCGGCTGCGCGGCTGCGCGGCTTCCGCCGGGCGGCGCGTAGGCCGCTCAGAGGGCGTCTTCTGACGACCCCGCCAAGCCAGGAAGATGTCGCAACAGGCCCGTCTTGAGTGGCCGGTCGCCGTGGACCGCCGCCGAAAGCCGGATGGCGCCGCCGTCCTTGCCGTAGATGTGGTGGCTGCCGTGAACGCGGAGGAGCAGCCGGCCGTTGCGCTCGAGCGCCCTGGCCAGGTCGCGCCCTGAGGCTGGCTTCATATGGCGATGTCCGTCACCCGGTCGTGTGCCCCTGTCTTGACGTGCGTCGCATCGACTGAGAGGCAGCCTTCGATGGCCTCACAGAGATCGGTCAGCAGCTCCTCAAGCGTCTCGCCTTGCGTGGCTGGCGCAGCCGGGGATTGCGGGGACTTCTGCCCAGGATCCGCCTCCGTCGGCATCGTGGACCACGACCTTCAGTCTCGTGCGATCTCCTTGCGGCGGCGCACCATGTTCTTGGCAGCTCCGGCGCAAGTACAGCCACCGGCCCGAGAACGTGCGCTGAGCCGCCTGCCCCGCCTCACCTTGCGCACGACCACGGAGCGGCCGGTCACCGTTGCCGCAGGCACGAACCGGCTGGGCGGCTGCGCGCCGTGCGCCGGCCGACAAGGAGCCCACTCGGAGGGTCGGCCAGTCGCGCAGGTAGTGGTCATGTGCGGCGGCTGCAGGTGGTGGATCGATCGAGCATGCCGGCGTTCAACGTGCCGGACATCGATATCTCGGCCCCCGACAGCCTCCCTCACGCGCGTACCCCCTGCACTGCGCAGCGCCCGAGCAACGTCGCTGACGCGGGGCGGCCCGAGGCGCTGGTGGGCGCGGAGCGCCTCTGCCGCCGCGCCATCTCCGCCTCCTTGTGGGTCGCTGACCAAGAGGCTGCGCGGGGGACCGCGGACAGAAGGGGATGGTCGTGTGGGGCCGAAGTCGCAGAGGCCTGCCCTGCCTTGCGGGCGAGGCGCGCCGCGAGTAGAATCATAAGGTCACATCGTCACCGTAAATGAGGTCACAATGACCACGGTCGGCATCAGAGAGCTCAAGGCTCACCTGAGCAAGTACATCCGTCTGGCCGGCGAGGGCGAGAGAGTCGTCGTCACGCACCGCGGCAAGGACGTCGCCATCATCCAGGCGCCGGACGCGCAGCACGACGGCCTGCGCCGCCTCATGGAGAGCGGCATGGTCAAGTGGTCGGGCGGCAAGCCCAAGGGCCCGACCGGACCGCCCATCAAGATCAAAGGCGGGCCCATCTCCCAGACTGTGCTCGACATGCGCGAGCGCGAGTGATCCTGTATCTCGATACGAGCAGCCTGCTCAAGTACTACATCGACGAGGACCATTCGCCGGACGTGCGCGGGTGGATCGACGGCGCGGACTTGTTGGCGACCTCGCGAGTGACGCTGGCCGAAGCAGCGGCTGCGCTCTCGCGACGGCATCTCGGCGGCGGCCTCACCCGCGAGCAGTGCCGCCGCGCGTTCGCCGACCTCGAGGCGGACTGGCCGCGGTACATCGCCGTCGAGCTGTACGAGAAGCGCGCCGCCGAGGTCGCCTGGCGTCATCCGCTCCGCGGCTTTGATGCGGTCCAGCTCACGGCCGCGCTCACCGTGCGGCAGGGCGCCGGGCCGGAGGCGCTTGCGTTCTCTTCGTTCGACGCCCAGCTCAACGAGGCCGCCCGCGCCGAAGGCCTCACCGTCCTGGAGCCGCTCGACTGAGAGCGCCGGCTGTGTGTGGTGCATGAATCGACCATGCCGGCGTTCAACGCCCCGGACATCGACGTCTCGGCTCCCGACAGCCTCCCTCACCCGTGTACCCGCCGCACCGCCCGAGCAACGTCGCTGACGCGGCGCGACTCACCAGCGCGGCGCCACCGCCTTGAGGCGCGTTTCTTGAGGCCGGCGCCCGGCGCTACCCGGAGACGGCATTGTCCCCCCCGTGAGCACACCAACGTCACCCTTCGGCGGCTCCCGCGGCCTTGCGCGCCGCGAGCCGGCTCCGTAGTGTCTCGAAGAGGGTCGGCGGTCCGGGCCGGCGGTGCGGGCAGCGGTCCGGGCCGGCGGTCCGGGGAGGAGGAGGTGGTTCGTGGACGCTGTCAAGGCGTGGCGCATCGATCGGTTCGCGGTCGGCGGAAGGAGGCGGTCGACAAGGCCGGCGTTGAACGCGCGGCACATCGAGGTCGCGGCCCCCGACAGCGTCTCTCAACCATGTACCCGCCCGCGCGCAGACCGCCCGCGCGCGGCCGAGCGCCCCTCCCCATGACCCAGGTGCGACTGTCCAGCAAGTACCAGGTCGTCATCCCCGAGGACGTGCGCCGCGAGCTCGCTCTCACTCCGGGCCAACTCTTCGAGGTCTTCGCCTTCGGCGGCGCCCTACGGGTCGTCCCGGTGCGCCCATTCGACGAGGCCTTCGGCATGCTCGTGCGCTTCTCTCCTCGCGCCGCAGGCGCCGAGCGCGCCGCATGCGCCGAGCGCGCCGAGCGCGCCGCGGCCGGCGCTCCCGCCGCCCCCAGCGACCCGCGCGACCCGCGCGACCACGAGGATCGGCTGTGAACCCCCGGAGGCCGCGGTGAAGCTGGTCGATTCGGGCGGCTGGCTCGAGGTCCTCGCCGCCACGCCTCTGGGCGAGGTCTACCGGCCTGCCTTCGTCCGGCTCGATGAGCTTGTCGTGCCCGTGGTCTGCGTCCTCGAGGTGGCGCAGCATCTGCTGGGGGTCGCCGGCGACGCCGCCGCCACGGAGGCGGTGGCCTTGATGAGTCGTGCGCACGTGGCGCCGCTGGGCCTGCGGTTCGCCCTCGAGGCGGCTCGCCTTGGCGACGCCTGCCGGCTGCCCTTCCCCGACAATGTGGTCATGGCCGTCGCCCTGCGGTACGGCGCGGAGCTGTGGACCCACGACGAGCACTTCCGCGGGCTCCGCGGCCACATCCGTTTCGTGGAGCTCGACGCCGATGCCGGCCTGCGGGCGCCGGACGCGGCGGCGCCGGACGCGGCGGCGCCGGACGCGGCGGCGCCGGACGCACCAGTGCCGGACGCACCAGTGTCGATCTTTGATGCGTTGAAGCTATGATGCGCGCGATGCGCACCACTCTCACCATCGACGCGCAGATCCTCAGCGCGTTCAAGAGACAGGCCGCCGAGACGCATCAGACGTTGAGCGGCCTCATCGAGGCGGCCCTGCGCGAGCATCTTGCGCGCCGGCGCGACGTCCTCGCGACCAAGCCTCTCGACTTCCCGATCGTCGGCGGCGGCGGGCTCGCGCCCAGCATCGACCTTGAGAGCAACGCCGCTCTGCTCGACTTCGTCGATGAGGCCGACGGCGTGTACGTGCGCTTTCGCGCCGCCGCCCCCGACGGCCGCGCCGCTGGCGGCGGCGGCGCCTGAGAGCCCGCTCATGCTGCTCCCCGACCTGAACGTGCTCATCGGCGCGCACCGCGGCGACCTCGTGACCGATGCTTAGTCACTGTAAGAGAATGACTATAACTATTCTTCGTCTTCTGCTACACTGCGGACATGGAGGCCGAGTCTGCGGGAAGACGGTTCGCACTGCTGGGATGGGCGCTCGATGAGCGGCTGCGACGGCTCTTCGCGGCGACAGAGGCCAAGGAGCTGGGACGCGGCGGCGTGACCGCCGTGGCGGCCGCGACCGGGGTCTCGCGGCGCGCCATCCATGTGGGCCTCAAGGAGCTCGCCGCGCAGGCGCAGGCGCCGCAGGAGCGGCCCCGGAGGGTGCGCCGCCCCGGAGCCGGGAGAAAGCGCCTCACCGAGCTGGATCCCGCCCTGCTCACGGACCTCGAGCGCCTCATCGACCCGCTCACGCGAGGAGACCCGCAGTCAGCCCTGCGCTGGACCTGCAAGAGTCTGCGGCACCTCTCCGAGGAGCTGCGCGCGCAAGGTCACCGCGTGAGTCACACCGTGGTCGGCGAGCTGCTCCATGGGATGGGCTACAGCCTGCAGGCCAACGTCAAGACCCTGGAGGGCGGCGGCCACCCCGACCGCAACGCGCAGTTCGAGCACATTCACCGGGAGGTCGAGCGGCGCCTCGGGGAGGGGCAGCCGGTGATCTCGGTGGACACGAAGAAGAAGGAGCTCGTCGGCCCCTACAAGAACAATGGCCGCACCTGGCGCGCGAGGGGCCTGCCGGAGGAGGTCGAGGTCCACGACTTCATCGACCCCGAGCTGGGACGCGTGAATCCCTACGGTGTCTATGACCTGGCCGCGAACGAAGGCTGGGTCTGCGCGCCCGCAGATAACGACACCGCCGCGTTTGCCGTGCAGACCATCCGCCGCTGGTGGGAGGCGCTCGGCGAGCCGGTCTACGGCGACGCCCGCGAGCTTCTGATCACCGCCGACGGCGGGGGCAGCAACGGCAGCCGGGTGCGCCTCTGGAAGACCGAGCTGCAGCGCCTCGCCGATGAGACCGGTCTCGCGATCCGCGTCTGTCACTTCCCGCCCGGGACGAGCAAGTGGAACAAGATCGAGCATCGCCTCTTCAGCTTCATCAGCATGAACTGGCGGGGGCGACCCTTGATCAGCCACGAGGTGATGATCAACCTGATCGCAAGCACGCGCACGCGCAGCGGCCTGCAGGTGCACGCCGAGCTCGACACGGCCTCCTACCCGAAGGGCCTCAAGGTCACTGATGCGCAGCTCGCCGCCGTCAACCTCACGCGCGACTCGTTCCACGGCGAGTGGAACTACACGATCCGGCCGCGGCCGCCAGATTCGTAATCATTATTTGCTTACGTCCACTTACCTGGCCGCCCTCGCCATCGAGACCGGGGCCGTGCTCGTCAGCGACGACCGCGACTTCGCCCGCTTCCCCGGCCTGCGCCGACGGCGTTCGTTCGACTGACGCCGCCCCGCCGTCCGCCGCGATGGTCCACAGAGCGGGGCACACCGGTGCGCCGCGAGGTGGGCGGTCTGGGGCACACTGGTGCCCCGCGGGGCGGGGCGGGGGGCGGCATGGGGTCTTGGGAGCACCGGCGACGACGGCGTGGGGCGGGGGGTCCGGGGAGCAGGTAGTGGTGGATGGGCGCTGTCCGGGCGTGGTGCATCGATCGATTCGTCGTTCAACGCCCCGGACATCGATGTCGCGGCTCCCGACAGCGTCCCTCACCCATGCACCCGCCGGCGGCCGGGCGCGTGCATGGAGGCCTCCGGCTGTCGGCTGAAGTGGCGTAGATCACCGGCGGCGCCTCTGCCATCCTGGCCCGCCGCTTCCGCCCGCCTGGTACGTTCGACCACTCGGAATCAGGACGCATCTAGGGTAGTATCCAGTCAGGCTAGGTATTCGGCGTTGAAGTAACAGTCAGGCCATTCTCCCGTGACGACCCAAGGGGCCAGTTCGCCGTGAGCATCACCGTGCCGTTCGTGGACCTTCGCGCGCAGGCGCGCGAGCTGCACGACGAGCTCCACGAAGTGTTCGAGTCGGTCGTCTCGCGCGCCGCCTACACCTTGGGGCCGGAGTGCGCCGCCTTCGAGGCCGCCTTCGCCGAGCACTGCGGCGTGGGCTTCTGCGCCGGCGTCAGCTCAGGCACGGACGCCGTGCGCCTGGCCCTGCAGGCCGCCGGCGTCGGCCCCGGCGACGAGGTCGTCGTCCCCGTCAACACCTTCTTCGCCACGGCCGAGGCCGTGAGCCACTGCGGCGCCACCCCCGTCTTCGTAGACTGCCTGCCGGACACGGCCAACATCGACGCCGGCCGCATCGAGGCCGCCCTCACCGCGCGCGCCAAAGCCATCGTGCCGGTGCATCTCTACGGCCAGCCCGCCGACATGGACCCCATCCTCGAGCTCGCCGCGCGCCACGGCCTGGCCGTGGTCGAAGACGCTTGCCAGGCGCACGGCGCGCTGTACAAGGGCAAGCCCTGTGGCTCGCTCAGCCTCGCCGCCGCCTTCAGCTTCTATCCGGGCAAGAACCTCGGCGCCCTGGGCGACGGCGGGGCCGTCACCACCAGCTCGCCCGAGGCCTTCGCCGCCGTCACGCTGCTGCGTAACCACGGCGAGCACCCCAAGTCGGTCCACTCGGCGGTGGGCTACTGCAACCGCCTGCACAACCTGCAGGCCGGCTTCCTGGCAGCAAAGCTGCCATACCTGCCGGCCTGGAACGCGGCCCGCCGCCGCGCCGCCGCGCGCTACGACGAGCAGCTCGCCGTCGTGCCCGGCGTCACGCCCATCGCCGTGCGCGCCGACGTCGTGCCGGTGCGCCATCTCTACGTCGTGCTCGTCGATGACCGCGACGCCGTGCGTGAGCGTCTGCGCGCGGCGGGCGTGGACAGCGGCGTACACTATCCCACGCCGCTGCACCTCACGCCGGCCTACGCTGCGCTCGGCTACGGCCGCGGCGACTTCCCCGTCGCCGAGGCCATGGCCCCGCGGCTCCTCAGCCTGCCCATGTTCCCCGAGATCAGCGACGAACAGATCGACTGCGTGGTCGAGCGGCTCGCGGCGGCGCTGACGTGAACCGGCGCACCCACGTGGTACTCAGCGCCGCTGGGCATCCGTGCCCATGCGCCGGCGCGGCGCGCGCCGATAAGGTGTGGGTGCACAGTCGCCGAAATGGACTACATGGGCAGTGCACAGGTACAGTGATGACCAAGTGCACGCAGAATTCGTGCAAGCTGCGTGGGGCACGGGCATGGGAACGGGGATCGACGATCAGGGGCGGCCGGCGTGAGCCCCGCCGCCCAGGCACGTGCGCTCGGCATCCGCGGCAAGCTGCGCCTCTGGGGCGTCATCGCCGATTTCGTCCTCGCTCTCGTGAGCTACGAGATCGCCCTCGTCTGTGGCCTCTACAAGCTCGAGGCCTGGGTCTCGCACCCGCTGCACGCGGTGACGCTCTTCAAGGCACGCTCATCGCCGTCGTGATCACCGCCTTCTTCGCATTCACCTTCAAGGCGCCCATCGTCAACGAGAGCCGGCTCACGCTGTTCACCGCGTTCTCGATCTTCTTCGTCCTGGACGCCGGGGTGCGCATCGGGCTGCTCGACCGCCTGTACACACGCGACGTGCGCGAGCGCCCCGGCGCGACGGTCGTCATCGGCCAGTCGCCAGAGAGCGGCATCCTCGTGAGCCGCCTCAAGGAGTTGCGCGGCTACGGCCGCATCCTGCCCCTGGAGCCGCGCGACCGCCGGCGTAACGGCTTCGACGTCGAGCCGGCGCTGCTCGAGGCGCTCGCCGCCGCGCCGGCCCCGCGCCAGGTGTTCATCGACGGACCCTCGGTGGGCCACAAGGCCACGTTCGACCTCATCGCCGCCGCTCACGCCCGCGGCTGCGAGGCGTACGTCACCGGCCGGCTGGTCAACCAGCTCGACACCAAGCGCATGCTCGTGCACCTCTTCGAGCTGACGGTGATGCGCGTGCGCCGCGATCCGGTGGGGGCCCCGGCCTCGCGCCTGGCGCGCCTCGAGAGCTCGTTGCAGCGCGCCTTCGACATCGTCGCTTCGGCCGCCGCCCTCATGGTGCTCGCCACGGCGTCGGCCTGGTACTTCTCGGCGCGCCAGCCCAAGCAGTACGCGGCCAGCGCCTCCCTCATCTACGAGCAGGGCCTCGACCTGGCCAACCCGCTCACCGGCCAGGGCGCCATCAACACCACCGCGGTCGATCGCGAGATCGCCGGCATCAGCGACGTCATGGCGAGCCCCGACATGCGGGCGCGCGCCGCCAGGGTCCTCAAGGCCGAAGTGATCGCAGGGTCCGCCGGGTTCAGCGTCTCGGCGAGCCCCCAGCAGAAGACCGGCGGTACCTCGACTCTCAGCAACGTCGTGGTGGTCAGCGCCCAGAGCGCGTCCGCGGGCCTCAGCGCCGCCGTGGCCAACGCCTACGCGCGGACCTTCGTCGAGTGGAGCAAGGAGCGCGAGAGGCTTCTCATCGACAAGGCGATCACTGTCATCCAGAGTCAGCTCGCGGACTACACGGGCGCCGCCAAGGAGACCGGCGACTACTTCCTGCTCAAGCAGCGTCTTCAGGACCTGCAGATCCTTTCCGCCACCGCTACCGGCAACTACCGCGTCCTGGCGCCGGCGTCCGCGCCGACGGCGCCGTTCGCGCCCAACCCGCTGCGCAGCGCCATCCTCGGCTTCGCCGTGGGGCTCTTCGCCGGCATCGGCCTGGCCTTCCTGCTCGAGCAGTTCGACACCCGCGTGCGCCGCCCCGAAGAGATCGCCGCGATCCTGCGGCAGCCCATCCTGGGGCGCATCCCCAAGATCAGCGGCAAGGAGCTCGGCGAGAGCTCGCTGGTGACCTTGAAGCGCCCCGAGGGCCACGTCGCCGAGGCCTTTCGCATGGTGCGCGCCAACCTCGACTTCATGGCCATCGACAGCGAGGTCCGCTCCCTCGCCATCACGAGCTGCATCAAGAGCGAGGGCAAGAGCGTCTCACTTGCCAACCTGGCCATCACCATGGCTCTGGCCGGCAAGAAGGTCGTGGTGGTCGACGCCGACCTGCGACGTCCGCGCCAGCACAAGTTCTTCGCGATCGAGAACGAGGCCGGCGTCAGCACGGTCGCCAGCGGGCGCACGCAGCTCCTCGACGCGCTCGTCCCCATCGAGGTCCAGACGCCCGAGGGCGCCGAGGACGACGAGGACATCATCGCCTGGGCGCGCGCCGCCGAAGCGCAGTCGCGCCTGTTCGTGCTGCCCAGCGGGCCGATCCCGCCCAACCCCGGCGAGATCGTCGCCTCGCGGCGCTTCGCCGCCATCATCGAAGAGCTCGAGCAGGAGGCCGACCTGGTCCTCGTCGACACCCCGGCCATGCTCGCGGTCGGCGACACCGCCGTCATCGCCGCGACGGTCGACGGCCTCCTCTTTCTCGTCGACATGCACGTGGTCAGGAAGCCGCAGCTCATGACGGCCGCCGACCAGCTCGTGCGGCTGCCCACCAAGATGCTGGGCGTCGTGGTGCGCATGTACGGTACCCGGGGCAGCCGCTACTACTACTACTCGCCCTACAGCTACTACAGGCATGGCTACGCCGAAGACGGCGGCAAGACAAAAGGCCGGCGGCGGGCCAAGACCGACGGCGCGCCCGCCGCCGAGCAGCCGGTCGCGGCGGCCGCGGCTCCCGCGGGCGCGGCCGGTCCGCCGGCGAAACCGGTCGCACCGCCATTGGCGCCGGCCGACGGCGCGGCTCCGCCGCCTGACGACCAGTAGGCCGCCGCCTGACGATCCGGCGCGCCGGGTGTTAGTCGTGTGTGCGGGTTTCTGGCCGCCGCGGAAATGGTGCGCTGGTGCGTCCGCACCACAGCGCACCACAACGCAGGCGCACCACAACGCCGGATCGCACAACTACCCTGTTCGCGCACATGCCCGTGCGCCCTCGCCTGGATGCCGCCCGGAGGCCGGCGAGCCGACGCCTCGCGGCGGCCGCCCAGGCTGAGCCTCAAGAGACGAAAAGAGCGCCTCCCCGGAAGAGGGGAGGCGCTCTGTCGATGGCGCTCAGATGGTGTGGGCGTTGAGCTGGACGCGGCGGCGACGCAACAGCGCACCGCTGCCGATGAGGCCGGCGCCGGCGCCGAGGATCAGGATGATCTCGCCACCGGTGAAGGCGAGCTGCCCACCCTGTGCTCCGGGACCCTGCAGACTCGCCACGTAATCCCCGAGGACGCCCCGGATCGCCGAATACTGGCTGAGGATCGGGTTGTTCTGGGCGTACGCCAGAGCGGCGCGGATCTCCGCGGCCGTCCAGGTGCCGTCGATGTGGCCGTCCTTGGCGTCCTGGATGATCGCGTCGATGGTCGCCTGCGAGACCCCAGCCTGCGCGACCACAGCGAACACGAGAAGGAGTAGCACGGCGATCGTGATGGCGCCGATGAGCTTGGCCTTCATATCTTCACCCCCCCTCACGACACTTACGCAAGTTACCTACTGGACTCTCGAGCTTGCTTGTATCACAAGCTTGCGACTATTGCCATGGACACGAGCAGTGGACGGTGACCGGGATCCGTGGCGCCGTCACCGCCTCTCTTGGTGGACGATAACAGTATAATGCCGTCGATGGAGGCTGGGCTAAACACTGCGCGCGTAGGGCATCGGGCGCCACGCCGGCTGCGCAACGCCGCGCCGTTCGCGATCACGCTCGTGTGCGCCGGCGCCTTCTCCTTCCTCTCCGGCGGCTACATCTTCTCGCGCAGCGCGCCTTTGGCGGTCGTCTACCTCCTTCTGGCGGCGGTCTGGGTCTGGTTTCTACGGCGGCGCTCGCGGCCCTCCCTGATGTACCTCGTCGCTCTGGCCGTGTTCGGGCTCTTCGTCGCGTGGGCGGGCCTCTCGGTGTACTGGTCGTTCGGCCCGGACCTGAGCTGGATCGCCTTCGACCTCGCCGCCCTCTATCTTGCGGTGGCGGCGGTGCTCGGCCTCACGCCGGTCCGCGGCCTCCAGCTACGCACCGCGGGCTACGGCTTTCTGGCGGTCGCCGTGGCGGTCGGCGTGTACGCGTTTCTCGGCAAGGTCATCCCCGAAACCGTGACGCACGCGCACACCTACGCGCGCCTCGACAGCCCCGTGGGCTACTGGAACGTCCTCGCCCTGATGATGGTGATGGGGCTGGCGGTCGCGTTGGCTCTCGGCGGCGACCGCACGGCCCACCCCGCCTGGAGGGTACTGGCCGCCGCAGCCGCCGTGCCGCTCAGCTTCGCCTTCTTCTTCGCCTTGTCTCGCGGCGGCCTGGTCGTGCTCGCCGTGGTGCTGGTTCTGTATTTCGGCTTCACGACGACGCGTCTCGCCAGTTTCGCGAGCCTCGTGGCCATCGCCGCCCCCGTGGCGGCCGTGCTGTGGCGGCTGCGCGACCTCGGCGCCCTCTACACCGCGACCACGGACGACGCTCTGCGTACCCTCCAGGGCCACACCCTGCTGCGCTGGTCCATTGCGGCGCTGCTCGTCGCCGCGGGAGCGCAGGCGGTGATCGCGCTGGTGCAGCGCGCCGTGCCGTGGCCGCGCTGGGTGCGCGTCGCCGCCGGAGCCGCGCTGGTGCTGGTGCTGGTGGCCGGCATCGGCGGCGGCTCGTGGCGCTTCCTCGACAGCCGCGGCGGCGCGACCTGGGTCAAGGACCGCGTACAGACCTTCATCGCGGGCACCGACGAGACCCAAGCCGCCGAAGGTACCGGCCGGCTCATCTCACTCAATACCGGTCGGCCGCCTCTGTGGCGCGAGGCTCTCGAGCAGTCCCGCTCCCACCGGCTGCGCGGCGCCGGCGCCGGCACGTTCGTCTTCACGCACGAGCGTTTTCGCGAAGGTGGGGGCGTCGTCAAGCACGCCCATAGCGAATGGTTCAACGTGCTCAGTGGGCTGGGAACCATCGGGCTCGGCCTGTTCGCGGCCGCCATGGCGCTGTTCGTCGCGGCCGCCGTGCGCAACCCCTTCAGCGACCGGCGTGACCCTCTGCGTCCGCTCCTCGTGGCGCTCCAGGCGGGCATGGTGGCCTTCGTCGTGCACCTCTCCTGGGACTGGACCTGGGACATGGCCGCGATCGGCACGGTGTTCTTCCTGTTCGCCGCCGCCTGCTCCTCGTACCTCGCGACCAGGGCCGCCGACCGGCGGCGGTACGCGGCGGTCGCTGCGCCCGCGGCGCCTGCGGAGGAGCCCGCGGCGACGGCTGCGGCGCCGGACGGGCAGGACGCGGCGCTCCCGGCGCCGGCCCGGCGGCGGCGCGCCGCCGCGTGGCCGGCGCGGACCGTGGCCACGGCGGCGCTCGTGCTGCTCGCCGCGAGCTGGCTCGTGCCGTACCTCGCGGCGCGGGCGGAGAGCGCGGCGCTCGCCGCCTCCAGCGACGGCGACACCGCCGTCGCCCTCAGCCAGGCGCGCCGCGCCGCGCGCCTCGATCCGCTCGCCGCCGACCCGCTCATCACCCAGGCGCTGGTGCTGCAGCAGGAGGGTCGCAACGGCGAGGCGCTGGCGGCGCTCGAGAAGGCGGCGCGGCTGCAGCCCGACAACTCCCAGGTGTTCTACCATCAGGGCGTTCTGCTGCTGCAGGCGTTCGGCCGCAAGAAGGCCGCCATCGCAGCGCTGCGGCGCGCTCTGGCGCTGAACCCCTTCGACGACGCCAGTCGCTACGAGCTGGAGCTGGCCACGGGGCGCTGAAGCCGGGCGGGTGCGCGCCGCCCGCGTCGCGCCGGGCGCCGCCGCCCCGGCACGCTGGCTCCGGCCCGCGTCGCGCCGGCGGCGGCCGACCCCTATGGTAGACTGCCGCCGGACGTTCGCGCTCCCCGAAGCTACACGGAGGTGCCCCCCACCATGGATCGTGCCGCTCCGCTCGGCATCGTCGGCACAGGCTACGTCGGGCTCGTCTCGGCGGTCTGCTTTGCGCACCTCGGCCACCGCGTGGTGTGCATGGACATCGACGCGGCCAAGATCGCCCGCCTGCAGAAGGGCGACGTGCCCATCTACGAGCCCGGCCTCGACAAGCTCATCGACGACAACGCGTCGCGGCTGTCGTTCACGACCTCCTACGACGAGCTGCTGGGCGCCTGCCGCATCCTCTTCATCGCCGTCGATACGCCGCCGTCGCCGTCGGGCGACGCCGACCTCTCGCGGGTGCAGCACGCGGTCCGCGAGATCGCGGCGCGCGGCGGCGAGCGGCTCCTCGTCATGAAGAGCACCGTGCCGGTCGGCGCCGGCGAGAAGGTGATGGCCGACCTTGAGGCGCTGGGCGCCACCGGCGTCAGCTATGCGTCCAACCCCGAGTTCCTCCGTGAGGGCGCCGCCATCCAGGACTTTCTGGAGCCCGACCGCATCGTCATCGGCGCGTCCCGCAAGGAGGACGGCGACATGGTCGAGGCGCTGTATCGCGGCATCGACACCGACGTGGTGCGCACCACCGTGCCCACCGCCGAGATGGTCAAGTACGCCTCCAACGCCTTTCTCGCCACCAAGATCTCCTTCATCAACGAGATCGCCAACGTCTGCGAACAGGTGGGCGCCGACGTGCGCACCGTGGCCCACGGCATGGGTCTCGACCACCGCATCGGGCCGCACTTCTTGCAGGCCGGCATCGGCTACGGCGGCTCCTGCTTCCCCAAGGACGTGCAGGCGCTCAAGCAGCTCGCCGGCAACAGCGGCTATCACTTTCAGCTTCTCAACGCGGTGATCGAGGTCAACGCCCTGCAGAAGCGCCGCGTGCTGGGCAAGCTCAGCGCCCGGCTGGGCAAGCTCCGCGGCAAGACGGTGACGCTGCTCGGCCTCACCTTCAAGCCGCACACCGACGATCTCCGCGAGGCGGCCTCGATCGTTCTCGCCGGGCGCCTCATCAACGAGGGCGTCAAGGTACGTGCCTACGACCCTATGCTCGACGCCGGCGCTCATCCCTTGTTCCCCGGCGTGATCATCACCGACGAGCCCCTGCAGGCGCTCGAGGGCGCCGACGCGGCCGTGCTGGTCACCGAGTGGCCGGAGCTCGCGCGCCTCGACTGGGCGGCTGCGGCCGCCGTCATGAAGCGGCCGCTGCTCATCGACGGGCGCAACTTCATCGATCCCGCCGTCGCCGCGGCGGCCGGCCTGGCGTACGAGGGCATCGGCCTCGGCGACCCCGGTCCGGCGCCCGCCGGCGCGTGACCGGCGGCCGCGCATGAGCACGAGTCACCCCACTCCCACTCAGGCCATCATCCTCGTCGGCGGCGAGGGCACGCGCCTGCGCCCTGTGACGTCGCGCGTGCCGAAGCCCGTCGCCCCGGTGGTCGAGCGCCCGTTTGTCGCTTACATCCTCGACGATCTGGCGCGGCACGGCGTGGAGCGCGCCATCTTCTCTACCGGCTTTCTGGCCGCGGCCATCGAGGCGCAGATCGGCGACGGGGCCGGCTACGGCCTGCAGGTCGACTATGCCGTCGAGACCGAGCCGCTGGGCACGGCGGGGGCCGTGGCGAACTGCGCCGACAAGCTCCACGACGGCAGTTTCTACGTGTGCAACGGCGACGTGCTCAGCGACGTCGACCTCACGGCGTTGGCGGCGCTGCACGCCGCCAAAGGCGCCATGGGCACGGTGTTCCTGACCCCGGTCGACGACCCCCGACGCTACGGTCTCGTCGAGCTGCGCGACGACGGCAGCGTTGCCAGCTTCGTGGAGAAACCGGGCGAGTGGGAGGGCACCGCGCTCATCAACGCGGGCGTCTACGTGCTCGAGCACGAGGTGCTCGAGATGATCCCGCGGGGGCGCCTGTTCAGCATCGAGCGCGGCGTGTTTCCACGCCTCGCCCAGGCGGGGTCGCTGTACGGGTACGTGGACCACGGCTACTGGCGCGACATCGGCACCCCCGAGAGCTACCTGCAGGCGCACTTCGACATCCTCGAGCGCACCGTCGACACGGCGGTCGCCGACCTGCTCGGCGAGCAGTACCTGTACGTCGCCCCGTCCGCCGACATCCACGCGCGGGCGCGCGTCGTGCCGCCGTGCTACATCGGCGAGAACGCGCGCGTGGAGGCCGGCGCCCGCGTCGGCCCGCTGGCCGTGCTGGGCGCCGGCGCGGTGGTCGCGGAAGGCGCGACGATCCTCGAATCGGTGATCCAGGCCGGCGTGGTCATCGGCGCGCACGCCCAGGTCGAGCGCAGCATCGTCGTGCGCCAGAGCAGCATCGGCGCGGGCACGCAGTTGCACAGCGCCGTGATCGGCGAGGGCTGCCAGGTGGGCGCCGGCAACCGCCTCGTCGGCGGCATCTGCGTGTACCCCGACACCACGCTGCCGGACAACTCCATCCAGTTCCACGAGCAGCTTCGCGGCAGGGAGGGCTGATGACGATCCCCGACGACATCTTCAAGGCGTACGACATCCGCGGGCTGTACCCGCAGGAGATCGACGAGGAGGCCGCCGAGCGCATCGGCTGCGCCCTGGCGCAGCAGCTCGGCGCGACCCGGCTCGGCGCGGGCATGGACCCGCGCCCGTCGTCCACGGGTCTGCTCGAGGCGTTCGCCGCCGGCGCCGCCGCGGGCGGCGCGTCCACAGTGGACTTTGGTCTTGTGCCCACCGAGATGCTGTACTTCGGCGTCGCTTCGCAGGGCCTCGACGGCGGCGTCATGGTCACCGCCTCGCACAACCCGCCGCAGTACAACGGCATGAAGCTCGTGGGCGCCGGCGCCCTGCCGCTCAGCGGCGAGTCCGGCATTCCTGAGCTCAAGCAGCGCAGCCAGGCGCTCGCCGATCTGCCGGCGCGCAGCGCCGGCGCCGGCTACGAGCGCCTCGACCTCTACCCGGCTTACCTCGCGCACCTGCGCGCGCTGGTCGACACCGCGTCGTTCAAGCCCTACCGCGTGGTCATGGACGCCGCCAACGGGGTCGCGGGCAAGCTCGCCCCCCTGGTGTTCGACGGCACCCCCATCGACCGCGTGGAGATGTTCTTTGAGGTCGACGGCGCCTTCCCCAACCACGCGCCCAACCCGCTGCTCGAAGAGAACAGCCGCGAGATCCGCGAGCGCGTCGTCGCGGAGAAGGCCGATCTGGGCATCGCCTGGGACGGCGACGCCGACCGCTGCTTCTTCATCGACGAGCACGGCGAATTCGTGCCCGGCGACTTCGTCACCGCGCTCCTCGCCGAGGCGCTGCTGCTCAAGCATCCCGGCGCCGCCATCCTCTACGATCTGCGCGCCAGCCGCGCCGTTCCCGACGTGATCAGGGCCAACGGCGGCGTGCCCCTGATCAACCGCGTCGGGCACGCCTTCTTCAAGCAGCGCATGCGCCGCGAGCCGGTACTCTTCGGCGGCGAGGTCTCGGGGCACTACTACTTCAGCGACAACTACAACGCCGATTCCGGCTTCATCCCGGCGCTGCTCATCCTCGAGCTGCTCTCGCAGAAGGGCGCCACCATGGCCGAGCTGCTCGAGCCGCTGCGCACCAGGTACTTCATCAGCGGCGAGATCAACTCCACGGTGGACGACGTCGACGCCGCGCTGGCGCGCCTCGAGGCGCGCTTCGCGGACGGTGAGATCACCAAGCTCGACGGCGTGTCCGTCGACTACGAGCGCTGGCACTTCAACGTGCGGCCCTCCAACACGGAGCCGCTGCTGCGCCTCAATCTCGGCGCCGACACGCAAGCGCTCATGGAGGAGAAGCGCGACCTCGTCCTCGGCGTGATCCTTGAGCGCTGAGGTGGCGGGCTCGAGCGACTTCGGGGCGGCGCGCCTCGCCGCGCTCGACGGCGGCGACATGCTCGGCGCCATCGCCGGCCTGCCCCGGCAGCTCACGGAGGGGTACGCCGTCACGCGTGCCGGCCTCCGCGGGGTGTTTGCCGCGGCCGGGGCCGCCGCGCCGGCTCCGCCGGCGCGCCCCGCCGGCCTCGTCGTGTGCGGCATGGGCGGCTCGGCGATCGGCGCCGACCTCGTGCTCGCCTGCCTGCCGGAGCTGCCCGTCCCGGCCGCCGTGGTGCGGGGCTACGGGCTGCCCGCTTGGGTCGGCCCCGACGCTCTGGTAGTCGCCGTCAGCTACTCCGGCGACACCGAGGAGACGCTGGCCTGCGCCGCGGACGCTCTGGAGCGCGGCTGCGCGCCCGTCTGCGTCGCCTCCGGCGGCGCCCTGGCCGCGCTCGCCGGCGCGCGCGGCCTGCCGCTGCTCACCGTGCCCGCCGGCGGGCAGCCGCGCGCCTCGCTGGGCTATCTCGCGATGCCGCTGCTCGCGACCCTCGAGGCGGCCGGACTCTGCGCCGACTCCTCCGCCGACATCGACGAGACCGTCGCCCTGCTGCGTGCCGGCAACGACCTTCTGGGGCCGCAAGTCGCGGACGCGACGAACGCCGCCAAGCAGCTCGCGCGGCGCCTGCACAAGAAGCAGGCCGTCGTCTACGGCGCCGGCCTCACCGTGCCGGCGGCGCGCCGCTGGAAGGGCCAGGTCAACGAGAACGCCAAGGCGCCGGCCTTCTGGAACGAGCTGCCGGAGCTCGACCACAACGAGCTCATGGGCTGGACGAGCCTGCCGTACGTGGCGGCCGCGACCCTCGCCGTCTTTCTGGACGACGCGCGGGGCGACGCGCGCCTGTTGCGGCGCGCCGCGCTGACCGCGGCCGCGCTGGAGGCGCGAGGCGTCGCCGTGGAGCGCGTCCAGTCGCGCGGGGCGTCGCGGCTGGCGCGCCTGTTCTCGCTGGTCCAGCTCGGCGACTACGCGTCGTTCTACCTCGCCCTGCTGTACGGCGTCGACCCGACGCCGGTGGTGGCGATCGAGGACTTCAAGGCCAAGCTCGCCGGCGGCTCCGGCGCCTGAGCGCATGCCCGGCGCCGCCGTCGCGCTCGTGCTGGCCGCCGACGAGCCGGCCGCGCGACGCGTCGCCGAGGAGCTCTTCCCGGCTGCCGAGCACCTCCTTCTGACGCGGCAGGACCTGCGTCCGGCCGCTCCGTTCGCAGGCCGTCTGTTCGCGATCTTGGGCGCGCAGCCGGCGGGCAGCCGCATCGGCCTCGTCGTGCCGGTCGTCTGGCGCGGAGACGCCGCCTGCGGCGGCTCCGCCGCGCCCGCCCGCCCGGCGCCGGGCACGCTCCTGGCCGTCGCCGACCACGTGAACCTGGAGCTGCGTGGCCCGCTCACCGGCCGCTGGCCGGCCGGCCTGCCGCGCGGCTTCCCGCCGCTCACCGGCATATATCAACCCGCCGACGTTCGTGCCCGCGGCGGGGCTCGGGTATACTCTGGCGGCGTCATCGTGGCGGGCGTCACCGACGTCGGGCGGCTCACGCCGTTCGAGGCCGGGGCGCTCCGTGAGGCGGGCGTCTTCGTCGTCTCCGACTCCCTGGTCCCGGCCGCCATCGTCGCTGCGTGCTACGGTCTCACGTTGGCCGCCTGCGGAGTCCCGCGGGTGGACGCTAACCACGAAGAGTGAGGGTTCACTTGGCTTCCGACCACGACATCAAAGATATCGGTCTTGCCCCCCAGGGCGTGCTGCGCATCGAGTGGGCCGACATGCACATGCCCGTGCTGCGCGCCATCCGCGAGCGCTTCGCGAAGGAAAGGCCGCTCGAGGGCATGCGCATCGGCGCCTGCCTGCACGTCACCTCCGAGACGGCGGGCCTCATGCGCACCCTGGTCGCCGGCGGCGCCGACGTCGTGCTCTGCGCCAGCAACCCGCTGAGCACGCAGGACGACGTGGCCGCGGCGCTGGTCGCCGAGTACGGAGTGCGCGTCTACGCCATCAAGGGCGAGGACGACGCCACGTACTACGCGCACATCAACACCTGCGTCGATCACCGCCCCAACATCACCATGGACGACGGCGCCGACGTCATCGGCGTGCTGCACGGCGCCCGTCCCGACATGGCCGCCGACATCATCGGCGGCACCGAAGAGACTACCACCGGCGTCATCCGCCTCAAGGCGCTCGAGGCCGAGGGCCGGTTGATGTTCCCCATCGTGGCCGTCAACGAGGCCAACACCAAGCACATGTTCGACAACCGCTACGGCACCGGCCAGAGCACCCTCGACGGCGTCATCCGCGCCACAAATATCCTCATCGCCGGCAGCACCGTGTGCGTGGCCGGCTACGGCTGGTGCGGGCGCGGCCTGGCGCTGCGCATGAAGGGCCACGGCGCCGACGTCATCGTCCTCGAGGTCGACCCGCTGCGCGCCCTCGAGGCGGTCATGGACGGCTACCGCGTGATGCCCGTCGCCGAGGCCGCCAAGGTGGCCAAGCTGTTCGTCACCGCAACCGGCGACATCCACGTGCTGCGCGGCGAGCACTTCGCGGTCATGCAGGACGGCGCCATCATCGCCAACACCGGCCACTTCAACGTCGAGATCGACATCCCGGCCCTCGAGAAGCTCTCCGTCAAGCAGCGCACCGTGCGTGAGTTTGTCGAGGAGTACACCATGGTCGACGGCCGCCGCATCTACCTGCTGGCCGAAGGCCGGCTGGTCAACCTGTCGGCGGCCGAGGGCCACCCCGCGGCCGTCATGGACATGAGCTTCGCCAACCAGTCGCTCTCCGCCGAGTACCTGGTCAAGAACCACGCCGATCTGGAGAACAAGGTCTACGTGGTGCCCAAAGACATCGACGACGAGATCGCCCGGCTCAAGCTCGAGAGCATGAGCATCGAGTGCGACACACTCACCGAGGAGCAGGCCAAGTACCTCGCCTCCTGGGACCAGGGCACCTGAGCCGGGCGCGCCGATGACCGACGAGCGGGCACAGCGCGGCGGCGCGGCCGCCGGCGAGCGCCGCGGGGTGCCGGAGGACGTTTCGCGCCTGCGCGTGCGCACCGTCGAGATCCTCCCCGGCGAGGTCGTGCTCATCGACCAGCTCGCGCTTCCGCACGACGAGCGCTACGTGCGCTGCCACGCCTGGCAGGAGGTCGCCGCGCGCATCACCGACATGACGGTGCGCGGCGCCCCGGCGATCGGCGTCACGGCGGCCGGCGGGCTGGCGCTCGCGGCCGCCGCGGCGGCCGCCGCGAGCCCCGCCGACCCGGCCGCCTTCCGCGCCGCGCTCGAGCAGGCCGCGAGCGGCCTGCTGGCCACGCGGCCCACCGCCGTCAACCTGCGCTGGGCGGTCGACGAGATGCGGCTCGTCTGGACTTCGTGCGACGAGCCCCCGGCCGCCTGCGCCGCCCTGCTGCTCGACCGCGCGCAGGCCATCCAGCAGGACGACATCGAGCGCTGCCTGCGCATCGGCGCGCACGGGGCCGCGCTCTTCAAGGCCGGCGACACGATCCTCACGCACTGCAACGCCGGCGCCCTGGCGACGGCCGGCTACGGCACCGCCCTGGGCGTCGTCCGCGCCGCCTTCGCCCGGCACGGCGGCATCTCGGTGCTCATCGACGAAACACGCCCCTGGCTGCAGGGCGCCCGGCTCACGGCCTGGGAGCTCGGCGTCGAAGGCATCCCGTACCGCCTCATCAGCGACAACATGGCCGGGCACTTCATCCAGCGCGGCGCCGTGGACGGCGTGGTCGTCGGCGCCGACCGCATCGCCGCCAACGGCGACACGGCCAACAAGATCGGCACCTACACGGTCTCGGTGCTGGCCAAAGAGCACGGCGTGCCGTTCTACGTGGCGGCGCCGCTCTCCACCGTCGATCTCACGCTGAGCAGCGGCGCCGGCATCCCCATCGAGGAGCGCGCCGAGTCCGAGGTCACGTCGTTCCGCGGCCACCAGGTGGCGCCCGACGGGGCGCGCGCCTATCACCCGGCCTTCGACGTCACGCCGGCGGCCAACATCACCGCGTTCGTCACCGAGGCCGGCGTGCTGCGCGCGCCGTTCGCGCCGGCGCTGGCCGCGGCCTGCGCCGGCGGGGAGCGCGGGTCGTGAGCGCCTCCGGGCCGGCGGCAGGGGCTGCGCCGGCCGCCCCGCCGCCCGCCGCCCCGCCGCGCGCCTACATCATGGCCGCCGGCCTGGGCACGCGGCTCTACCCGCTCACGGGGCTCACCTCGAAGCCCATGGTGCCCATCCTCAACCGGCCGGTGATGGAGCATCTGCTCAACCTTCTGCGCCGGCACGGCATCCGCGAGGCCGCCGCCAACCTGCACTACCACCCCGACAAGATCCGCGGCTACTTCGGCGACGGCTCCGCCTTCGGCGTCGACCTGCGTTACAACCTCGAGCGCGAGCTGCTGGGCACCGCCGGCGGCGCCAGCGCCTTTCGCGAGTTTCTCGGCGAGGGCGCCTTCGTCGTGCTCAGCGGCGACGGGCTCACCGACATCGACCTCAGCGCCTTCGTGGCCGCGCACCGGCGCAGCGGGGGCATCGCGTCCCTGGCCGTCAAACAGGTCGACGACCCATCGCTCTACGGAGTCGTCGTCCACGACGCCGCGGGCCGCATCACGGGCTTCCAGGAGAAACCCGCGGCCGCCGACGCGCTCTCCGATCTGTGCAACTGCGGCATCTACGCCTTCGAGCCGGCGATCTTCGACCACGTGCCCGCCGGCGTCTTCGTCGACTGGGCGAAGGACGTCTTCCCGGCCCTGCTGGCCGCCGACGTACCGTTTTACCGTTGGCCGCTCGAGAGCTACTGGAACGACGTCGGCAACATCGAGCAGTACAGGCTCGGCAACTTCGACGCGCTTCTGGGTCGCGTCCAGCTCGAGGCGCCGGGCCGCCAGATCCTGCCCGGCGTGTGGGTCGGCCAGGGGACGCAGATCGAGGCGGGCGTGCGCATCGAGGCGCCCGTGCTCATCGGCGCGGGCTGCCTCGTCGAGTCCGAGGCGGAGCTCATCGGCCCGCTGATCGTCGGCGACGGCTGCGTCATCGAGCACGGCGCGGTGCTTGAGGGCACGATCAACTGGGACGGCGTCAAGATGGGGCGCGACTCGCGCCTCGCGGGCAGCATCCTCGGCCGCCACGTGGTGGTGCACCACGAGGCGGTCGTCCACGAGGACGCCGTGATCGGCGACCGCACCGATGTCGCGGCGCACGCGCTGGTGTCGGCGGGGGCGCGCCTCGAGCCGCGCTCGTGCGTCGGCTCCGACGGCGCCCGCGGCGACGCGCCGCACACGTGAGGGCGGGCCGCGCATGACCGGCCTCGTCGACGGCCTGCTCGACCTCGTGTTTCCCCGGCGCTGCGTGCAGTGCGGAGCGGCCGGCGGCTGGCTCTGCGAGCCCTGCGCCGGTGGCCTCCGCCCTCTACCGGCGCAGCGCTGCCCGCGCTGCGGCGCCCCCGGCCCGTGGGCGGCGCCCGGACGGCGCCACGGCGCCGGGCGCCGCTGCCCCGAGTGCGGCGGCCGCCACCTGGCGTTCCAGGCGGCCGCGGCCGCCTTCACCTACGAGGGGCCGGCCAAGGCGCTGATCACCGCCTGCAAGTTCCGCGCCCTGCGCTCGCTGGCCGACGACATGGTGGGGCGCGCCTCGCCGGCGTTCGCCGCCGCCGCGGCGTCCGGCGTCGATGTTGTCACCTGGGTGCCCGGCCACCGCGATCATCAGATGGAGCGCGGCTTCAACCAGGCCGAGCTGCTGGGGCGCGGGTTTGCGCGCCGCGCCGGCGTCCCCTGTGCTCCGCTGCTGCGCCGCGTCCGCCACGGGGCGCGCCAGAGCGGGCTCGACCGCGCCGGGCGCGCGGCCAACGTTCGTGACGCTTTCGCGTTGCGGGAGGAAGTCAACGGGGTACAAAGAAAGCTCAAGCGAGTGATCATTGTCGACGACGTCTACACCACAGGTGAAACGTTGGATCATTGTGCACGAGTGCTCGCTCACGCAGGTCTCGAACCCCACGTCTTCACCTTCGCGCGCACCGTGCGCGCGACGCCCTCCCAAGCATCGCTAGACCATGCCGTACAGAAGGAGCGATGTCCATGAAGATCCAGATCAAGGGTCGCAACGTCACCGTGACCGATGCCATGCAGGATTACGCCAACGAGAAGATCGCGCACGTCCACAAGCTCCTGCAGCAGCGCAAGATCGACGAAGTGACGCGGGTGGAGCTCGAGCTCAGGGTCGAGAAGAACCCCAGCATCCCCGAGCCGTGCATAGCGGAGGCGACGGTGTTCACGCGCGGCCCGGTGATCCGCGCGCGTGAGGCCTCGACCGACATGTACGCGGCTATCGATCTGGTCACCGATAAGCTCACCCGACAGGTGAAGAAGTACCACGACAAGATGCACGGCAAGACGCGGCACGGCCACGACAAGCCCGTCGTCGCCATCGAAGCGGCGCCCGAGCTCGCGCCGGTGGACGCCGCGGCGGCCCTGGCCGACGAGCTCGCCGGCGACACCACGCACGCCGGCGACAACGGCCGCATCGTCAAGACCAAGCAGTTCGCGCTCAAGCCGATGTCGGTCAACGAGGCCACCCTGCAGCTCGAGCTGGTGGGCCACGACTTCTTCGTGTTCACCAACGCCGAGTCCAACCGCACCAACGTCGTGTACCGGCGCAACGACGGCCACTACGGCCTCATCGAGCCCACCGAGAACTGAGGCCCGAGGCCGGCCGCCGCGCGCCCGGCCTGAGGCCTGAGGCCGGCCGCCGCGCGGCCGGCCTTCCCGCACGTGATCTCTCGCGGCCGCGCGGCGGTGCGACTCCGGCCGCGCGGTGTGCGACAATGACCACTTAGCGTCGACCAGCGAACCAGGAGTGCCGCGTCCGTGATCAAGATCGTCGACAAGCTGCTACGCGCCGGCGAGGGCCGGCGCCTCAAGGCCCTCGGGGAGCAGACCGCCAGGGTCTGTGAGCTCGAGCCCGAGGTGGTCGCCCTCAGCGACGAGGAGCTGCGCGCCAAAACGGCCGAGTTCAGGCAGCGCCACGACAACGGCGAACCGCTCGACGACCTGCTCTACGAGGTCTTCGCCGTCGCCCGCGAGGCGGGCAAGCGGGCGCTCGGCATGCGGCCCTTCGACGTCCAGGTGCTGGGCGCCATCGTGCTTCACGAGGGCGACATCGCCGAGATGAAGACCGGCGAGGGCAAGACGCTGGTGGCCACCATGCCCATGTACCTCCACGCGGTGGCCGGCCACGGCGCCCATCTCGTCACCGTCAACGACTACCTGGCCAAGCGCGACGCCGAGTGGATGGGCCAGGTCTACAGCTTCCTCGGTCTGCAGGTCGGCGTCATCCAGGCCAACATGACGCCCGAGGAGCGCCGCGCGCAGTACAACGCCGACGTCACCTACGGCACCAACTCCGAGTTCGGCTTCGACTACCTGCGCGACAACATGACCATGCGCCGCGAGCACATGGTGCAGCGCGGCCATCACTTCTGCATCGTCGATGAGGTCGACTCCATCCTCATCGACGAGGCGCGCACGCCGCTCATCATCAGCGGCGCCCCCGAGACGGCCGCCGACACCTACCGTCAGTTCGCCCGCGTCGTGCCGCGCCTGCACGCCGTCCAAGATTACGAGGTCGACGAGAAGCAGCGCACCGTGGCCGTCACCGAGAGCGGCGTGGCCAAGGTCGAGCGCGCCCTCGACATCGACAACCTCTACAAAGACACCAACGGCGGGCTGGTCAACCACTTCATCCAGGCGCTGCGCGCCGAGGCGCTCTACCACAAGGACGTCGAATACGTGGTGCAGAACGGCGAGGTACTCATCGTCGATGAGTTCACCGGCCGCATCCTCGACGGGCGGCGCTACTCCGAGGGCCTTCACCAGGCTATCGAGGCCAAGGAGAAGGTGCCGATCCGCGAGGAGAACCAGACTCTCGCCACGATCACGCTGCAGAACTACTTCCGCATGTACGACGTGCTCGCCGGGATGACCGGCACGGCCAAGACCGAAGAAGACGAGTTCCGCCAGATCTACCGCCTCAACGTGGTGCAGGTCCCCACCAACGCGCCGATGGTCCGCACCGACGAGAACGACTTCATCTTCACGACCGCCAAGGAGAAGTTCGCGGCCGTCGTGAGCGACCTCGTGGAGCGCTACGAAAAGGGTCAGCCGGTGCTCGTCGGCACCGTCTCGGTGGAGGTCAGCGAGATGCTCTCGCGGCTCCTCGAACGGCACGGCGTGCAGCACAACGTGCTCAACGCCAAGCAGCACGAGCGCGAGGCCGAGATCATCAAGGACGCCGGCCAGAAGGGCGCCATCACGATCGCCACCAACATGGCCGGCCGCGGGGTGGACATCAAGCTCGGCGAGGGCGTCGTCGAGGCCGGCGGCCTGTACGTGCTCGGCACCGAGCGCCACGAGAGCCGGCGCATCGACAACCAGCTGCGCGGCCGTTCCGGCCGGCAGGGCGATCCCGGCGACACGCGTTTCTATCTGTCCGCCGAGGACGAGCTCATCCGCCTGTTCGCCGGCGATCGCATGTTCCGCATCCTCAGCCGCCTGGGGCCCAAGGAGGGCGAGCCCCTGGAGGCCAAGATGCTGAGCAGCGTGGTCGAGAAGGCGCAGGTCAAGGTCGAAGAGCTCAACTTCCTGCGCCGCAAGAACGTGCTCAAGTACGACGAGGTCATGAACGAGCAGCGGCGCGTGGTCTACGACCAGCGGCAGCGCATCCTCATGGGCGAGGACTTCGGCGAGCAGGTCCGCGAGATGGTCAGCGAGCTCGTGGAGGGCGCCGTGCGCGTCCACCTCGAGGGCGAGCAGTTCTCCGAGGAGTGGGACATCGACTCCCTCTTCATCGGTCTGCGGCAGATCTACGACCCGGCCTTCAAGAAAGGCGACATCGATCTCGAAGCGGCGACCCTGCAGGAAGTCATCGAGCTTGCCGTCGATGACGCGCTCGCCCAGTACGACGAGCGCGAGCGCCTCATCGGCGACGAGCAGATGCGCAGCGTCGAGCGCGCCGTGATGCTGCAGGTCATCGACACGCGCTGGAAGGACCACCTCCTCGACATGGACTACCTGCAGGAGGGCATCCACCTGCGCGCCCTCGGCCAGCGCGACCCGCTGGTCGAGTACAAGGGCGAGGGGTTCGACCTCTTCCAGGACATGATGGAGGGCGTCAAGTCGAGCACCGTCACGACGCTCATGAAGAACCGCCCCGAGGATCTGGCCGTGTTCACCGCCGTCACCCTCGAGGAGCCGCTCATGAGCTTCAACTACACGAGCGGCGACGAGCTCATCACGCAGACCTCGTTCACCGGCGCGGCCATGGCCGCCGGCGAGCCCGGGGCGCCGGGCGGCGACGGCCTCGCCGACGCGCCGCCGCGCAACGTGTCCGCCGCCGGCGGCGGCAGCGGCGGCAAGCGCGGCGGCGCCACCACCACCAGCACGCGCCCCGCCCCCGTGCAGCAACGGGTCGTCTACGACAAGGTCGGGCGCAACGACCCGTGCCCGTGCGGCAGCGGGAAGAAGTACAAGAGGTGCCACGGCGCGTAGTCGGTCGCCTCTTCGAGGCGACCCCGCGCGCCGTGGAACGCCGTAGGCTTCGCCCGCTCGTTTCACGGCGCCTGAGCCGCCCCGCGGCCCCGCGCCTCCCTCGCCCCGCGGCCCCGCGCCCCCGCCCACACCGCCCGGCGAGCGCGCCGGCGGCTCCGGCGGGCGGGCAGATGCCGGCCAGCCGGGCGCTGGGCGCGACGGTTCGGCCCCGCGGGCGGCTCCGGCGGCTCCGGCGGACGGGCACATGCCGGCCGGGCGGCATGTCGCGAATCGGTAAGATAAGGAATGGCCCTTTCCTTATCTTACCGATTCACACTACCCCGCCGGGCGGCTCCGAGTGGCGGGCACATGCCGGTCGGCCGGGCGTGACGTTTCGGCCACGCGGGCGGCCCCGCGGGCGGGCGGCCCCGCGGGCGGGCGGCCGCGCGCGTGGCCGTCTCGGCCTACGGGACTATCGGCCCGGCCTCAAGCACCCGCGTACACTCGTCGGGCGGGAGGGGCTTGCTGAACAGATAGCCCTGGAGCGCGTCGCAGCCTTCGTCGCGCAGAAAGGCGCGTTCGTCCTGCGTCTCCACGCCCTCGGCCACGACCATCAGGCCCAGGCGGTGCCCCAGGGCGATGACCGAGGCCGCCACGGCGGCGTGCTCAGGCACGCTGAGCAGGTCGCGCACGAACGAGCGGTCGATCTTCACCGTGGCGATCGGCAGGCGCACAAGGTGGCTCAGCGACGAGTAGCCGGTACCGAAGTCGTCGAGGGCGATGCGCACGCGCCTCTTCTGCAGGGCGTTGAGGATACGGCCGGCCTGCTGGGGATCGCGCATCGCCGCGGTCTCGGTGATCTCCAGCTCGAGCTGGCGCGCCGGCAGCCCCGAAGCCCTCAGCGCCGCCCTCACGGTCGCCGCCAGCGAGGCCTCGTACAGCTGCCGCGCCGAGAGATTGACCGAGATGCGCAGCGGCCGCCCGAACGCGCGGCTCCACGCGCGCGCCTGGGCGCAGGCGGTGCGCAGGACCCAGGCGCCGATGGGGACCATGAGACCGATCTCCTCGGCGACGGCGATGAAGTCCAGCGGCTGGACGAGCCCGCTGCCGGGGCGGTCCCAGCGCAGGAGCGCCTCCAGACCGACGATCTCGCCGCTCCCCGCGTCCACGACCGGCTGGTAGTGCAGGAGGAACTGCTCGCGCTCGAGGGCGCGGTGCAGCTCGCCTTCCAAGGCGAGCCTCCCCGCGCGCTCGTCGTTCATGCTCGCGTGGAAGAACTGCCAGCCGTCGCCGCCGCGGCTCGAGGCGCGCCGCGCCGCGACCTCCGCGTTCTCGATGAGGTCCTGGGGGTCGGCGCCGTCGGCCGGGTAGACGGCCACCCCGAGGCTCAGGTTGAGGAAGATCTCGTGGCCATCGACCTGGAAGGGGTGGGCGAACGCCCGCACGGTCTTCTCGACGCTTGCGGACGCCGTGACCGGGCCGCCGACGCCGGCGAGCAGCAGCCCGAACTCGCTGCCGGCGAGGCACGCCACCGTGTCCTCCGTGCGCATCGTGGTGGTGAGCCGCTCGGCGGCGGCCGCCAGCAGGCGGTCGCAGGCTTCGTGGCCCAGCGTGTCGATGAGGCTGGAGAACCTGTCGATGGCCACGGCGGCCACGGCGAACCCGAGGCGTTTGCGCTGCGCGTGAGCCAGCGCCTGCGCGATGCGGTCGGCGAACAGCGAGCGGTTGGGCAGCCCGGTGACGGGGTCGTGCAGGCGCAGGCGTTCCATCTCCCGCTCCGCTCGCGCCTGCGCGGAACGGTCGACGACCACGCCGATGCCGCCGATGATCTCGTCGTCCGGCCCCCGGCGTGGCGCCGCCTCCATGGTCAGGACCGATTCGCGGCCGCTCAGGGTCGCGCTGTAGGGCCCCTCGTAGGAGCCGGCCTCGCCGTCGAGGGCGGCGCGCAGCACCCCGATCGGCCGCTGGTCGCGCAGCTCGTGCATGTCGAGGCCGACGAGCGCTTCTCGCGGCGAGCCCACGACCTCGGCGAAGGGCTCGTTGCAGTCGAGGACGACCAGGTCGGTGTCGTACAGGAGGACGCCGACGGGGGCCTGCTGGTACAGCGTGCGGTAGAGGATCTCCGACTCCCGGAGGGAGCTCTCGGCGGCCAGCCGGGCGCTTTCCGCCGACGCGCGCTGCAGCCATTCGTGCAGCACCGGCGCGGTGTAGCCGGCGATGCTCTCGAGGAGGCGCACGTCGGCGGCCGTGTACGCGGCGTCCGCGTTGGCCACGATGAAGAGGCCGATGGCGCCGCCGTGGAAGGTGAGAGGGACGGCGATGGCGCGATCGATGGGCAGGTGGCCCGTCGGCACCCTGCCGTCGCCGCTGAGCACCTGCGTCGTCCCCTGGGTGAGGGCGCGCCCCCAAAGGTTGTCGCCCCAGGTGTCCCTGGGGAAGCGGAGGTCTTTGCCTTGGACGCGGCAGGCGTCCCACACCTCGCGGGTCAGCGAGGGCGCCATGAGATCGCCGTTCTCGTCGATGTAGCCGAAGAAGCCCCAACGGCTGGCCAGCGCTTCGCGCACGAGGTCGAGGACCTCGGCGAACATCTCGTCGGGCGGCCGCGTGAGGAAGACGGTGGCGATGCGTTCGTGCAGGGCCAGCTCCTCGCGCGAGGTGGCCAGCGCCTGCCGCGCCAGGTAGCCATCGGTGACGTCGATGAGCAGGCCCTCGAGCGCGACCGCCTCTCCGCGATCGTCGCGCGCGACCACGAAGCGGTCCCACACCCAGCGCTCCTCGCCGTCGCCGCGGATGATGCGGTATTCGAGCTCTCCCTTGCGGCCGGCGGCGATCGCCCGCTCTGTCTCCAGGCGCAGCGGCTCGCGGTCGTCGGGGTGCATGATCTCTTCCCAGAGCGGCTCGCCGGCCGCGAGCTGAGCAGTGGTGTAGCCGCTGAGCTCGGCGGCGCCGGCGCCGATGTACTCGTCGCGCCACGGCGGCACGGGAAGGGTGCGGTAGGGGACGCCGGGGAGGTTGGCGAGGAGCCCCTGCAGGCGCTGTTCGCTGTCGCGCAGCGTCGCCTCGACGCGGCGCTGCTCACTGATGTCCGTGGTGAAGCCCTCGAGGTGCAGGAGCGCGTCGTCGCTGTCACGTACGCCCACGCCGCGCTCCTGGACCCACTTCACGCGCTCGTCGGGCATGACCAGACGATAGGCGATGCTCCACGGCTCGCGGCGCTCGAGGGCGGCTGAGACCTCGTCCCATACCAGGTCGCGATCGTCGGGGTGGATGAGGTCCGCATAGGCCACGGTGGCGTTGCCGATGAGATCCGCAGGCGCGCGCTCCGTGAGCTGCAGGCAGCCGTCGCTCACGAACGCCATCGTCCACTGGCGATCGGCGGCGCAGCGATAGGCCATGCCCGGCAGGTTGCCGAAGAGCGTGCTCAGCATGCGCTCACGCTCCTCGAGAGCGCCGCGGGCGCGGTTGCGCTCCGTGAGGTCGAGGGCGAACGCGACGTCGAGCTCGCGGCCCTGGAAACGCAGGAGGTTGGCATGGACCTCGACGTCGATCAGCGATCCGTCCTTGCGCCGATGGACGTCCGCGAGGACCACGGCGCCCTCGCGCTGCAGGGCGCGCCAGTGGTCGGGCCACTGCTCCATGTCGAAGCCCGCGCTGATGTCGTGGAGCGTGACAGACAGGAGCTCGTCCGCGGTGTAGCCGAGCGCGCGGCAGGCCTCCCTGTTGACGCGCACGATGCGCGCCTGCTCGTCGAGCATGAAGATCGCCATGGCGGCGTGCTCGACGGCGAACGACGCCAAGGCAAACTCCTCGTCGGTCTGCCTGCGCGCGGTCCCGCGCCGCTCCGTGCGGCTCTTCTCGGCCATCGTCCTCCCGGCTGCCGGATCTCAGGCGTACTCTACCCGCAGTCGCGTCGAACCAGTGCATCGCGGCTGAAGCGAGATCGCGTTTGGGGTAGACTACGGCGGACATGAGCCCCGCCGCCTCAGAAGCACTCGTACAGCTCGACTCGCTCCGTGAGCGTCTCAAGGAAGCCTCCGGGCGCCTGGGATGGCTGCGGAGCTATCTTTGACCCCCCCAGGCTGACAGCCGAGCTCGAGGCCCTCGAGGAGCGCATGCGCGCCGGCGACTTCTGGGACGACCAGGAAGCCGCCTCCAGGGTCTCCGCCCAGTACAGCCGCGTCAAGCGCCGCCTCGAGGACTTCGCCGCGCTCGAGGGCCGCTTCGGCGACCTCGAATCCACCGAAGAGCTGCTGCGCGAGGAGGCCGGCGGCGAAGCCGTCGATGACGAGCTCCTCGAGGAGCTCGTGAGCGGCGTCGCCGCGCTCGAGGCCGACCTGCAGCACGGCGAGGAGCTGCGCTTCTTCAGCGCCAAGTACGACGAGGGCGGCGCCATCCTCACCATCCATCCCGGCGCCGGCGGCACCGAGTCGCAGGACTGGGCCGAGATGCTGCTGCGCATGTACCTGCGCTGGTTCGAGCGCCGCGGCTTCAAGGTCGAGATCAACGACTCGCAGGAAGGCGACGAAGCCGGGCTCAAGAGCGCCACGCTCACCGTCGAGGGCGAGAACGTCTACGGGCTGCTGCAGGCGGAGCGGGGCGTGCACCGCCTGGTGCGCATGAGCCCCTTCGACTCGGCCAATCGCCGCCACACGAGCTTCGTCTCGGTCGACGCCTCGCCGCTGGTGAGCGACGACGTGGACGTCGAGATCGATGACGACGACCTGCGCATCGACACCTATCGCTCGAGTGGCGCCGGCGGGCAGCACGTCAACAAGACCAGCTCCGCGATCCGCATCACGCACCTGCCCACCAACATCGTGGTGCAGTGCCAGAACGAGCGCTCGCAGCTGCAGAACAAGACGGTCGCCATGCACATGCTCAAGTCCAAGCTGGTGGAGCTCGAGGAGCGCCACCTCGCCGAAGAGCTCGCCCGCGAGCGCGGCGAGGTGCTCAACGTCGACTTCGGCAGTCAGATCCGCAGCTACGTGCTGCAGCCGTACCAGATGGTCAAGGACATGCGCACCGGCTACGAGGTCGGCAACGCGCAGAGCGTGCTCGACGGCGACCTCGACGGGTTCGTACACGAGTACCTCGTGTGGCGCGCCGGCGGCAGCGCGCCGCGCAAGTAGCCGTGTCCGCGCCGCTCCCCGGCGACTACCACGTCCACACGCGTTTCTCCGACGGCGAGGGCGAACCGGCCCAGTGCGTGGAACGGGCGCTCGGGCTGGGCTTGCCGGCGATCGGCATCAGCGACCACCTCACGCCTGCGGTCCTGGGCGCCGAGGGCGACTGGAGCATCCGCCACGACTGCCTGGACGAGTATGTCGGCGCGGTGCGCGACGCCGCCGCGCGCTACCCCGGGATCACCGTGCTGCTGGGCGTCGAGGCCGACTACGTGCCGGGCGCCGAGGACGAGCTCGCCGGGCTGCTCGGCGCCTACCCGTTCGATTACGTCATCGGTGGTCTGCACTACATCGACGGCTTCTCCTTCGACGATGAAGCCACCCGCGAGGATGCCCTCTGGGACGACGCCGCCTCGCTGTACCGGCGGTACTACGCGCTGGTGAGCCGCGCCGCGGCCTGCGGGCTCTTCGACGTCCTCGCGCACCTCGACTACGTCATGCTGTGGGGGCGCCGCACCGAGGCCGACATCTCGGCGGCCGAGGACGAGGCGCTCGCCGCGATGGCCGCGGGCGGCGTCGCCATCGAGGTCAATACTACGGGCACGCTCGACCCGGCCGGGCGGATGTACCCGGCGCCCGGCCTGCTGGAGCGCGCCCGCCGGCTGGGCATCCCGCTCGTCTTCGGCTCGGATGCCCACGAGGTGGGCCAGGTGGGATGGCAGTGGGACGCCGCTGTGGCCCTCGCGCGCCGGGCCGGGTATCGCACGTCTCTGGAGCTCTCGTCGCGGACGCAGAGGCCACTGCCCTGACGCGCGCCCCCGGGCGGCCGCCCCGGCGGCCGGGCGGGCGCCGGGCGGGCGACCCCCGGCGGCCGCCCTCGGCGGGGTAGTGCGAATCGGCAAGATAGATTTCCCTCGCGGCAGCGCGACCCGCGGCCGGTGAAAACGAGAGGGGGAGAGCTGTTCTCCCCTCAGACGATGCCGCCCGGATCCACGCCGTGCCCGCGGACTTTGCGCGGCCCGGCCGCTGGAGCCGCCCGGCGGGGTAGTGCGAATCGGTAAGATAAGGAATGGCCCTTTCCTTATCTTACCGATCCGCGTGCGCCCAGACAGTTGCAGGTGACGCCCTTGGGGTGAACCGACAACGATAAGCTCGTCGTCGCCCGCCTGCGTGAGTCCGGTCCGGGTAGCCGCCAGGAGGCCCGGTAGCAGGCTGGCGGCCGGGCCGGGAAACGGGCCCGCTCGAAGCCCGGCGTCAAAAGCCCTTGCAGGGGGAGCGACTGAGCGGTCCGTGGCGTCAAGCGAAGTCCGCCGCGTCGTTCGTGGTCCGGCCCGCAAAGGCGGGGAAAGGGAGCGCCGAGCCCGGGCGATCGGGGTGAAGGCCAGGGAAGCGCTGAAGAGCCTGGACGCGCGGCCGCGAAGGACTCCCCGGCGCAAGCGGACATGGAACGTTCAGAAGGTGGCGGCGGGAGCTGGGGAGGCCCTCCCCGGCCCGGCGGTCCGCGAAGACGCGTCGCCGGAAGCGCGCCCGATGACCGGTCCACGCCGGGAAGTGGGCGGGGAGCCGGGAGGGCGCCCGCGGCGGCCGCACCGCCGCTTGAGCCGGACGGACAACTCAGGCCGCCGGTGAGGGAAGGGCCGCTGCTTCGTCGATGCGCTTTGTGTGCGGGGAAGGGCTGGCGAGCGCCCTCGTGTCCCGCCGGACAAGACTCGGGTCCAGGCCCCGCGGCGGGCTGCCGGGCGGTCAAGGCCGACCCCGCACGACGGTTCCCCGCGAACCGGCGGGGAAGGCCGAACGCCGGCGCTGAACGACGTCGGTGAGCCGTGTGCGGGAGAACCGCAGGCACGGTTCGCTGCGGCGGGCGCTGGAAACGGAGCGTCAACGACCTATGGCGACGGGTCGAGCCCCCGGCGGGAAACCGCGGGACACATGGCAGCCGGGCCTTCGGGTCGAGACGCCACCGCGCCAGCGCCCGACCCTACACTACCCGCGCGGGAGCCGCCGGGGCCGCCGCGGCCGCCCGCGCGCCCGCCGGGCGGTGGGCCTGGGGTCACGGAGCCCTGAGGCGCGTCTGGGATGCGGCGCCTTCAGGACGGCGGCGACGCGCCGCGCGGCCTGGCGGCGGGACGCACGCGGGGTCGCCCGGCGAGGAAGGCGCGGGGCGCTCGCGCACGCTCCCGCGCCTGAGCAGGTCGTCGTCCCCGGCCTCCGCCGTGGGTGCGCGCCGTCGCCGCCCTGGGGCGCTGAGGTCGCCGGCGGAGGGCTGGAGGCCGGCGGCGGAGGCGGCGGGGACGCGGCGCATCCGTGCGCGCCGCTCAGCAGGCGGCGCATCGCGGGAGGAGCTATCTTCCCCTCAGTTTCCTTGGCGGCCACGATGCCACCCGCGGCGGGTGAGAATGAGGGAGGAAGAGCCGTCTTCCCTTCAACAGAGGGGGCTTCCTATCATACCGAATGGCGACATGCCGCCCAGACGCGGCGGGCGCATGGTCGAAGACGGCCGAATCCGTTGAGGGTACTTCCAACGATACCGTTGGAAGTACATCCAACGGGATCGCCAACGGAAGACGGTCGAACAGAGACTATGCCGGGGGCGGCGACCACGGCCTTCCGCATGAGACGGAAGACCACGCCGCGGCTGCCGGAGCTGCGCCGGTCGAGGCGCAAGACGACGCGCGCGGGCAATCGACCCGAGGCCGGCCGGCGGGCGGGCGGCCAGCGGCCCCCCGGCGGGCGGCCAGCGGCCCCCCGGCGGGCGGCCCCCCGGCGGGCGGCCCCCCGGCGGCATGTCACGAAACGGTAAGAAGAGAAGAGGCCCTCATGACCATCCCCGTCGCTCAGGCGCCGGTGATCCACATATGGGGCGCCCGGCGGGTGCACAGCCGGCGGCGCTTCCGGCGGGCGCGCCCGGCGGCCGCGCCGGCGGCCGCGGCGACCCCGGCGGCCGCGGCGCGGGGTAGTACGAAATGGGAAGATAAGGATTCCTTGACTGTCGGGGCGCGCACGGCCGCTCGCAGGCTCGCTCGCCGGGGGGAAGATATGGATTCGGCGGAATTCCTTATCTTCCCTCACTGTGCTACCCCGCCGCGGCGGCTCACACGGCTGCGGCGGCGGGCGCGGCGGCCCCCGGCGGGCGCGGCGGCCCCCGGCGGGCGCGCGTCCCTTGCGCCTGCACCGGCGGCTGGGCCATGATGCGGCACAATAGGGTTCGATAGAGTGTGCCTGCAAGCGTTTGACTCGGGGGGCCCCGATGGCCGGCCAGTCGTCACGTGTGCGCGTTCGTGTACCCTTCTTCCTTGCGCTTCTCGTTCTGCTGAGCCTGGGGCTCGCGGGCGGCGTGTGGAGCGCGCTCGCCGCCGCGGAGAGCCCGTCGCCGGACGCCGGCAAAGTCACGCTCCGGCTGGCCTGGACCGAGGACGTGGAGAACCTCAACCCGTTCATCGGCTACGGCTCGTCCTACGAGGTCTGGTGCCTCAACTACGACTTCCTCGTGGGCTACGACGCCAAGGATGGTTCACCCCGGCCGGAGATCGCCGAGAGCTGGGAGACGTCCCCCGACGGCAAGGTGTGGACCTTTCACATCAGGCGGGGCGTGAAGTGGCAGGACGGCACGCCCCTGACCGCCAGGGACGTGGCCTTCAGCCTCAACTACATCGTCGAGAACCAGCTCGCCTCGTACGCCACCTACACCAAGCTGATCAAGCGCGCCGAGGTCGTGGACGAGTACACGGTGCGGGTGATCTGCTCCAGGCCCAAGGCGAACATGCTGCGCATGTACGTGTACGTCCTGCCGGAGCACATCTGGAGCAAGGTCGACCCGAAGACCGTCGAGGTCTCCTACCGCAACTCACCGCCGCTCATCGGCAGCGGCCCCTTCCAGTGCGTGGAGTGGAAGAAGGGCCAGTACGTGCGCCTGGAGGCCAACAAGGACTACTGGAAGGGCGCCCCCCGCATCGACGAGGTCATCTTCGAGTTTTACACCAACCCGGACGTGATGGCCCAGGATCTGCTGAGCGGGCGCCTGGACGGCGCCGATGGCCTGCCGGCGGCGACGTTCCCCACGGTGGCAGCCGATCCGGACCTCGAGGCGATACCGTACAACGTCCTGTCCTGGGACTACCTCTGCTTCAACGTCTACGCCGACCCCGCCTCCAGGGGCCACCCCGTGCTGCGCGACGTGAAGTTCCGTCAGGCGCTGTCGTGGGCGGTCGACCGGCGGAAGTGCGTCGCCCTCGGCTACGGGGGCTACGCGCAGCCGGGGACCACGATCATCACGCCCGGCCAGTGGCCGGCCGACTTCGACGCGCACTACGAGCCCACGCCCGACGAGACCTTCGGCTTCGACCTGGACAAGGCGCGGCAGCTCCTCGACGAGGCCGGCTACCGCGACACCGACGGCGATGGCGTGCGCGAATACAAGGGCAGACCCATCCGCCTGCGGCTGAACGCGCGCACCGACTCGCAGGCGAGCCAGATCCAGGGCAAGCTGATCACCGGCTGGTTCCGGGACATCGGCCTGGCGATCGACTTCACCGTGATCGACCCCGGCGCGCTGTCCGACATGCTGTACGCGACCACAAACGGCGGCGACACCTACGCTCCCGACTACGACATGTACCTGTGGGACTGGGGCGGCTACATGGACCCCGGCGATACGCTGTCGAGCTTCATCACCGACCAGATCTGGACGTGGAACGACCCCTGCTGGTCGAACCCGGAGTTCGACCGGCTCGCCGTCGAGCAGTACAGCGAGCTGGACACGCGGAAGCGCCTCGACCTGCTGCATCGCATGCAGCAGATCTTCTACGTCGAGGCGCCCTACATCGTGATCGACTACCCCGATACGCTGGAGGCGGTCAACACGGCGCGGTGGGACGGGTGGACGCGCTTCATGGGCGGGCCGGCCTGGTTCTCCACGTTCAACATGGACAGCTACCTGAACCTGAGGCCCAAGGCGGTCGCCGCCGAGACCGCGGGGTCGGGGAGCACGACCTGGCTCATCGTCGCCGTGGCCGTGGCGGGCCTCGTGGCGGTGGCGGCCGTCGTGCTGCTGGTGCGGCGGGGGCGCGGACGGGCGCTGGAGGAATGACGACCGAGAGCGCGCCGCGCGCGGGACGCACGCCGCACGCCGCACGGCCCGTCCTTCGGGGGCGACTCGTCACCCTGCGGGCGACTGTGGCCGCCGACGCGCCGGCGCTGCTGGCGATCCTCGACCAGCCCGAGGTGGCGGAGTGGTGGCGCCGCTCCGAGTGGGAGCGTCTCGACGAGAGCGGCGCCGTCAGCTTCACGATCGTGCTAAACGGCGCCGTGGCGGGCTGCATCCAGTACAGCGAGGAAACCGACCCCGACTACTTCTCGGCGGCCCTCGACATCTTCGTCGCGGCGTCCGTACACGGCCGCGGCGTGGGCGGCGACGCCATGCGCGCGCTCCTCGCCTGGCTCATCGACGGGCGCGGGCACCACCGCCTTACCGTCGACCCGGCGGCGGCCAACGCGCGCGCCATCCACGTGTACGAGAAGCTGGGCTTTCGGCGCGTGGGCGTGCTGCGGGAGTACGAGCGCGTCGCCGACGGCAGTTGGCGCGACGCGCTCCTCATGGAGCTGCTGGCCGGCGACTTCGTGCGCACGTAGAGCCCAGGGAGGCGGGGGAGGAGGCCGGCGCAGCCGGCCCGCTCCCCCGCCTCCCCAGGCTGTCACGTCACCTGGTGTACGTCGTGAGGAACGCCGCCAGCGCGTCGAATTCCAGCTCGAGCTGCGCTTCCATGCGGCCGGGGAACTGCTGCTCGATGTAGGCGATCGTGTCCTTGTTGCTGTGCCAGATCTCGCCGCACTTCGCGGTCGGGACGTAGCCGTCCTTGTCGCCGAGCAGCCAGTTGGTGGCCTCGAGGTACAGGTAGGGGATACCGTTCCTGGCGAACACGGCGTGGTCGCTCCAGTCGCCGGTGGTCCCGTACGGGTAGTCCTTGTTGAGACCCGGGTTGGTGAGGATGGTGGCGCCCATCTGTCGCGCCATGCTGCGCAGGGTGAGCTGCGGCCAGGCCTCAGCGGCGCTGCTGTAGGCGCACACGGTGTCGCCGGCGGCGACCGAATCGAAGTTGATCATGAGCACGGTGGCGGCTTTCTGCGCGGCGGTCATGTTGTCGAAGTAGGCCTTGGAGCCCTTGAGCCCCGCCTCCTCGGCGCCGAAGGCGACGAACACCAGGGTGTACGGCGTCTGCGCGGCGCGCAGGGCGTCGGCAAGCTGCACCATGAGGGCGACGCCGCTGGCGTTGTCGAAGGCGCCCCTGCCGACGGCCACGGAGTCGAAGTGGGCGCCGATGACGATCTGCTTCGTGCTCGCGCCGGCCTTGGTGGCGATGACGTTCGAAGTCGTGTGCGAGGCGCCGTCGCTTGTGAACGAGAAGTCCTGCCTGCTCGGGCTGTACCCGAGATCGGTGAACCATTGGGAGATGCGGTCGGCGGCCTGCGCGGCGGCCGGCGCGCCGGCCACTCTCGCGCCGATCCCGTCGCTGAGCTCCGCCATGTACTCGTAGGCGCTGGTGGCGGCCGTCGGAGCCGCGCTGGGCAGGCTCTTCGGCGCGGCCTGCAGCGACCCGGTGGCGGCGAACGCCACGCTGAGCGCAAGGCTGAGCAGCAGCAGGGCGGCGGCGAGCGCCGCGAGCTTCTTGCGAGTCATGTGTCCCCCTCATCTGTCATGAATGGACGCTCCCTCCCCTGCTTGTACACGGTCGGCCGGCGGCGGTCAAACGGCTCGGGCAGGGCGGCGGCTCGCAGGCGTGGCCGCGCCGCCGGCGCCCGGCCGCGGCGGCGTGGGGTGGCGGGGCGAGGGCGCGCGCGGTCGCGGCCGCCGGCGCCCGGCCGCGGCGGCGTGGGGTACGATGGTCCCGATGAGCGCCGATCCGCCGATCCGCGAGGGTTTCGTGCCCTTCCGTGGCCAGCGCACGTGGTACCGCGTGGTCGGCGGCGGCGAGGCCGCCGGCAAGCTACCGCTGGTCCTGGTCAACGGTGGCCCCGGCGTGCCGCACGAGTACTTCGAGCCGCTGGCGAGGTGGGCGCGCGCCGGGCGCCGGATCGTCTTCTACGACCAGCTCGGCAGCGGCGACTCCGCTCACCCGCACGATCCCAGCCTGTGGACGGTCGCGCTGTTCGTGGCCGAGCTGCGGGCAGTGCGCGAGGCCCTCGGCCTCGCGCCCTGCCACCTGCTCGGCCAGTCCTGGGGTGGCCTGCTGGCCCTGGAGCACGCGCTGGCGCATCCGCGGGGCATCGCCAGCCTGACGCTGGCAGACCCTCTGGTCAGCGCGCCGCAATGGGAGGCCGAGGCCGACCGCCTGCGCGCGGGCCTGCCGGCCGACGTACAGGCGGCGCTGACGCGCCACGAGGCGGCCGGCACGACCGACAGTCCCGAGTACCAGGAAGCCATGATGGTCTACTACGCGCGGCACGTCTGCCGCCTCGACCCCTGGCCGGAGTGCCTGCTGAGGGCCTACGCGCGGCTCGGCGCGGACCCCGAGGTGTACACCACGATGTGGGGCCCCAGCGAATTCCACGTCACCGGCACGCTCAAGGAGTGGGACGTGCGTGGGCGCCTGTCCGGGATCGCAGTGCCCGCCCTGGTGCTGGGCGGCCGCCACGACGAGTGTACGCCGGCCATCCAGGAGGACCTCCATCGCCGTCTGCCGGGCTCGCAGTGGACGGTGTTCGAACGCAGCGCCCACCTGCCGCACCTCGAGGAGCCGGAGCGCTTCCGCGAGGTGGTGGAAGCGTTTCTTGACCGCGTCGAGCGCGGTGAGCGCGTCGAGCGGGGCGCCGCGTGAACGGCGCCGCCGCAGGGGCCTCCCCGGCGCCCTCCCCGGCGCCCGCCGCCGCGGACGCGGCGCCGTATCCCAAGATCGAGCTGCACGTACACCTCGAGGCCACCGTGCGCCCGGCGCGCCTGCTCGAGATCGCGCGGCGCAACGGCGTGCGCCTCCCGGCGCGGACGGCGGCCGGCTTGGCCAGGTTCTGCCGCTTCAGGGACTTCGACCACTTCATCCGCGTGTGGATCAAGACCACGCGGGCGCTGCGCCACGAGCGCGACTTTCACCAGGTCGTGGTCGACTACGCCGCCGACCTGGCGGCCCAGGGCTGCTTCTACGCCGAGGCGCTGTTCTCGCCGTCGGAGCCGATGGCGCGGGGCACGCCCTGGCAGGAGACGTTCGAGGGCTACTGCGGCGGCGCCGACGAAGCCCGCGAGGTCCACGGCGTCGACATCCGCTTCACCCCCGACATCACCCGTGATTTCCCCGTGGAGGTCGCCGAGCATCTGGTGGGCTGGGCGCTGAAGTACCGCGAGCGCGGCGTCGTCGGCGTCAGCCTGGGGGGCAGCGAGCACAAGTACCCACCCGAGCTGTTCGCGCGGCCCTTCGCCCTCGCTCGCGAGGGCGGGCTCAAGGCCGCGCCGCACGCCGGCGAGGTCGCCGGGCCGGCCTCCGTGCGCGGCGCTCTGGACGTGCTGCACGCCGACCGCCTGCGGCACGGCGTGCGCGCCGTGGAGGACCCCGCGCTGCTCGCCGAGATCGCCGCCCGCGGCGTCGTCTGCGACGTGACGCCGACGAGCAACGTCCTCCTCGGCGTCGCGCCGTCGCTGGCCGCGCACCCGCTGCCGCGCATGCTGGCCGCGGGCGTGCGCTGCTCCATCTCGTCGGACGACCCGGTACTCATGGACACCACCCTGAGCCATGACTGCGCGGCAGCCGTGGGCCTCGGCCACTCGCCCCGGGGCATGTTCGAGCACGCCCTCGGCGGCGTCTTCTGCGATGACGCCACCAAGGCCCGTCTGCGGCAGCTCGGCGCCGCCTTCGCCTGGGAGGGCGCCGCCGGCTGACCGCGCCGCGAGAGCAAGGACGAAGACGCTCGCGGCCGGCTCGGCTGAGTCCGTCGGCGAGTGGGTAGGGAGACACCGATGAGTGGCGGAGTGGAAGCGACGAGTGAGGTGAAAGACCTGGACGCAGGTCGCGTGCACGTGGTCCTCGGCGCCGGCGGCGGCGCCGGCGGCGCCATCGTGCGCGAGCTCGTGGGGCAGGGCCGGCGGGTGCGCGCCGTGACGCGCGGCGGCAACTTCGCCGCGAGCTACGGCACGCTGCCTCCGGCCTCCTTCGAGGACTGCGCCGCGGACGTCACCGAGCGCGAGCAGCTGCGCCGCGCGCTCGAGGGCGCGGCCGTGGTGTACCACTGCGCCCAGCCCGCCTTCACGCGCTGGCCGCAGGAGTACCCGGCCATGACCAGGGGCATCCTCGAGGCCACGGCGGCGGCCGCCGCCAAGCTCGTGTTCGCCGACGATCTGTACGTGTACGGCCCAGTCGATGGTCCCATGACGGAGGACACGCCGCCCGTCGCGCAGACCAGGAAGGGCAAGGTGCGCGCCGCCATGGCGGCGGAGCTCCTCGAGGCGGACCGCGAGGGCCGGCTGCACGTGGTCATCGGCCGCTCCTCCGACTACTTCGGCCCTGGCGGCCTCACCTCCGCCATCGGGGAGCGCTTCTTCAAGGCGCTGCTGGCCGGCAAGAAGACGACATGGTTCGCCGACCTCGACCAGCCGCACACGATGAGCTATCTGCCCGACATGGCGCGCGCCTTCGTCACCCTGGGGGAGCGCCCGGAGGCCGACGGGCAGGTGTGGCACACGCCCGCCGCCGCGGCGCTGACCGGCCGCCAGTACATCGAGCTGGCGGCGCGCGCCGCCGGCACGCCGGCGAAGCCGGCGGTCATGGGCCCGGGCACGGTGCGCCTGGTCGGCCTCTTCATGCCCGTGCTGCGCGAGCTCCCCGAGCTCATGTACCAGTACGAGCGGCCGTTCGTGATGGACGGCGGCAAGTTCGAGGCGGCGTTCGGGCCGTTCGCCGTGACGCCCCCCGAGGAGGCGCTGCGCACGACGCTGGCGTGGTACCGGGGCCGCGTCTGAGGCCTCTCGGGCCGCGGCAGGCAGCCGGCGCGAGCCCGCGCGCTTGCCAGGCGAATCCAGACCTGTTAGGGTGGGTTTCGTCGTAACGGGAGCCGGTTTCCCGCCCCGCGCATCTGGCGCCGGGCTTTCCTCCCTACTCAGACCCCAGACTCTGTGACTGCCGGGCAGTGTTCTGACGCGAAAGGAACACCCGTCCGCACGCCGTTCGGTCGCCCTGAGGGCGGCCCCCCACAAGACGAACCCACGCGCCCCCCGAGGCCCGCCGGCGAGCCTTCACGCCCGCCCGCGGATCGTGACGCGCCGCCGCGTGAGGAGTCGTCGAGGAAGAGAGAATCCGTGAACCCAGTCAGCGATCCCACCATGCCACGAACCGAGCGACCGCAGAGCGGCGTAGGCCAGAAACGCCGCGAGCGCGGTGGCGGCGGCCGCAGCGCCAACGCGACCGAGCCCTCCACCGAGCAGCGCACAAACGAGCAGTCTGAGCGCCAGCCTCGACAGGGTCAGCACGAGCGCCACGGCCGCCTCGGCGGCTCCGGCCGCGACCGCTCCGGCCGCGACAGCGACAGAGGCCGCGGCCCGCGCCGCGAGCGCGACGGTCGCGGCGGCCAGGGCGTCGACGAGAGCTACAAGGAGCGCACGCACGCGGCGAGGCCCTCCGGCCCCGCGCCCGTGGTCGACCTGCCCAGGTTCGCCGCGCTCGGCCTCACCGGCGAGCTCCTCGCCGGCGTGGCCGCCATGGGCTACGACACGCCTACTCCCATCCAGGAACAGGCCATCCCGCGCGTCCTCGCAGGGCACGACGTGGTGGGCTGTGCGCAGACCGGTACCGGCAAGACGGCCGCTTTCGTCCTGCCCATCTTGCAGCGCATGACAGGCCCGACCGTCGCCGACGGCCGCACCGCCCACCCCTCCGCCCTCGTCGTCACGCCGACCCGCGAGCTGTGCGGGCAGATCGAAGAGGTCGGCGAGACGCTCAGCACGTACAGCGGCCGCACGGTCGTCGCCGTGTTCGGCGGCGTCCCCTACGATCCGCAGGCCAAGCAGGTCCGCAAGGGCGTCGACCTGCTGGTCGCCACGCCCGGCCGCCTGCTCGACATGCTGCGCCAGGGCCACATCCAGCTCGACAAGGTCGACACGCTGGTGCTCGACGAGGCCGACCGCATGCTCGACATGGGCTTCTGGCCGGACGTGAAGCGCATCATCGATGCCATCCCGGCCAGGCGCCAGAACCTCTTTTTCAGCGCCACCATGAGCAAGCAGGTGCTGAGCATCATCGCCGACACCCTGCACGAGCCGATCTTCATCGAGCTGGGCGGCAGGGCACAGCCGGTGGACACCGTCGAGCAGAGGGTCATGCCGGTCAACCACGACCAGAAGGTCGATCTGCTGGTGGAGTACTTCCGCCATCACGACCCCGACCGCACGCTGGTCTTCACGCGCACCAGGCGCCGCGCCGAGCGCCTGTCGCGCACGCTCAACAAGGCCGGCATCACCTGCGAGGCCATCCATGGCGACCGCACGCAGGGCCAGCGCCAGCAGGCGCTCGACGGCTTCAAGAAGGGCAAGATCGCCGTGCTCGTGGCCACCGACGTCGTGGCGCGCGGCATCGACGTGGACAACATCTCCCACGTCATCAACTTCGACATCCCCACCAACCCCGAGGACTACGTGCACCGCATCGGGCGCACCGCCCGCGCCGGCGCCAGCGGCATCGCCGTGAGCCTGCTCACCGGGGAAGAGGTCCACGAGCTCAAGGCCATCGAGAAGCTCATCGGCAGCACGCTCGAGCGCCACGACCTGCCCAACTTCGACTACGACAAGCGCGTCATCCCCGAGTCCCACCAGGTGCAGTCCCGCCCCGGCAAGCTGGTGTGGAACGGCGGGGCCAAGCGCTCGGCGGCGCGCGGCATCCACCGCAAGCCGCCGCGCCGCGCCGCGTCTCGCTGACGCGGGCAGCCGCGCAAACGGGGCGGCGGGCTGACGCCCGCCGCCCCCTTTGCTATACTGCCGATTCTGCGTGGGCGACTAGCTCAGTTGGGAGAGCGCCTGCTCGACAAGCAGGAGGTCGTTGGTTCAATTCCAACGTCGCCCACCACGCAAGATCCCCGCATTTCCGCACCTTTCTGGCGCTCTTTCCTGTGTCGCATGCGGCCTCAGCCGATTTCCTTGCTGCGCACAGATCAGGGACAATACCTCGTGTATTGCGCTTCTGGCATACGTGGTAGAATACGTCACGGCAATTCGGAGGAGGTGGGAAATGGCCACCGGCATGCCCAGCAAGCCTGCGACTTTTCGACTACCTCAGTGGGCACTCGATTTCCTCGAAGGCGAGGCTGAGCAACGACAGCAGTCCAAGACGCAGATCGTGCTGGAAGCTGTCACGCTGTTGCGCGACCAGGAGTTGGCTCTACTCATGGAGGAAGGGTACCGCGAGATGGCCGACGAGGCGCGCACTTTGGCCGAGGGCCGTCTCTCGGCCGCGGCTGAGACGCTGCCCGAATGGTGACCGCGCCGCATCGCGGCGAGGTCTTCGCGGTCAATTGGAACCCGGCCCGGGGCAGCGGGCAGGCCGGCGTTCGCCCCGCTCTCGTCGTGCAGAACGACATCGGCAATTCGGCGTCGCCGACGACCATCGTGGTGGCTGTGACCTCAAGCAAGCCGAAGAAGCCCTATCCGTTCATCGTGGAGCTCGAGGGCGCCGCACTCCCCAAGGTGTCGTTCGCGAACTGCTCCCAGTTGTACACCATCGACAAAGAGCGCCTGGGGCGCACGATGGGGGCCGCCGGTGCGGATGTGATGCAGCGCATCGACGAGGCTTTGTGCCACTCCCTGCAGCTTCCTCCGCCGGACGGCCGCCGCTGAGCCTCGTTCTCGGGCTGCTACCTCGCGCCGGGGAGGTCGGCGAACCGATGGGAAGACAGCCCACCCCGCGCGCGTCCCGCCGCCCGGCCGCGGGGGCGCCCGCGGCATAGAGTCGTCGGTCAACCGCGGAAGGGCGTGGTCGGCGCCCATGGCATGGTCTTCCGTCAACCGCGGAAGGGCGTGGTCGGCGCCCATGGCATGGTCTTCCGTCAACCGCGTCAACGGATCCGACCACAGGGAGGTCGGTCAGCTCCTCCTCCCCCGGCTCCCCTCCACCCGCTGCTCAGGGAGATGGCCGGCCAGACGATGCCGCCCAGACCCACGCCATGCACGTGGATCTCGTGCGGCGCGGCGGCCGCGGCCCCCCGGCGAGGTAGTGCGAATCGGTAAGATAAGGAATGGCCCTTTCCTTATCTTACCGATTCGCGTGCGGCCGCGGCCGCACGCTGCCCGCCGGGTTTCGACCTCGAGGCCGGGGGGCCACTCCTCGCGGTCGTCACAGGTTGCCCTGCACCAGCCCGTCCACCTGCGCCGGTCGGCAGGCGGCGCAGCGCGGGAGGAGCAAGCCGGCTACCCCCTTTCGGCCGTTTTCGACCATGCACACGCCGGCAGGCCGCGTGCGCTGACGTGAGCGCGCACGTCAACGTTGACGCCGCCGTCTCGTCTCGTCTGAGGGGCATGCGGCTCTTCCTCGCCCATTCTCACCGGCCGCGGGTCGCGAAAGCCGCCAGGGAAACTGAGGGGAACACAGCCCTCCGTCCCCACGCCTGCACCGATCGCGAGTCGCTTGCCCGCACGCGTCGTCTCTCGCATCAACCGGCGCGGTTCCGTCAGCCGCGGCCTGCTCTTCCGTCAGCCGCGGCCTGCTCTTCCGTCAGCCGCGGCCTGGTCTTCCGTCAGCCGCGGCCTGCTCTTCCGTCAGCCGCGGCCTGCTCTTCCGTCAGCCGCGGCTGCAGAAGACCGCGCGGGTGGCCGCCGCCCACGGCATAGGCGCTCTGCGAGCGTATGCCGTTGGCGGTACCGCCGGCGGTACTTCCAACGGTATCGTTGGAAGTCCCGTCAACGGATTCGGCCGCTTTCGACTATGCCCCCGCCGGCGGGCCGCCTTCGCTGAGCGCGAACGTCAACGCTGACGCGACCGTCTGAGGGGAAGATAGCTCTTCCGCTCTCGTTTTCACCCGCCGCGGGTGGCGTTGTGCCCGCCAGGAGAACTGATGGGGAAATAGCCCTTCCGCTCTCATTTCCACCCGCCGCGGGTGGCGAAGCCGCCAGGGAAACTGAGGGGAAGACAGTCCTTGCACGCTCGTTTTCATCCGCCGCGGGTGGCGCGGCCGCCCGCCGGGGAACCGATGGGAAGATAGCCCTCGCTCAAGCAGCCGCTTCCTCGCCGGGCGACCCCGCGCGCGTCCCGCCGCGGCGGCTCCCACGGCCGCGGGCGCGGGCGCGGCGGACGGGCGCGGGCGCGGCGGACGGGCGCGGGCGCGGCGGACGGGCGCGGCCCCGGCGGGCGGGCGCGCGCCGGTCGGCGGGCGCCCGACGCCCTGAGCTCGCGGTGACGGGACGAGTCCGGGGTGGGATTCACGCCACGTGACCCCCAAGCTCACACGAGTCGCCCGCTCGATGCCGGCCGCGTCACCGCCGGGGTCGCAGGGCGCGGAGCGCCTCGCGAGCGCCTATCAGTCGAGCTGGGACCCAGGCCGCCGCCGCCCGAAGGCGAAGTACGAGATCGGCCCAAGGAGGTTGACGAAGGCCAGCGCGGTCCACATGCGCTTCGAGCCTTTGATCTGGTCCGCCGGCCGACGCTTGAGGTCGATGAGCGTTGCCACCAGGAGGACGACTTCAACGACTCCGGCGACGACGATCAGCCCGCGGCTGAGCTTGCTACGATCGCTCCACTTCTTTCTGGCGGCCATGACATCCTCCGTGTAGATGGCAGGGATCCCTGATGACCTGCACTCTACATCGGCCGGCCGGGAACAACCTGGCGCAGCGCGACCCGCCGCCCGTCCACGGAGCGGGTGGGCGCGACGCCGGACTCACCGTCGATCGGTTCCGTGAGCTCCTGTAGCGGGGAGCGCCGCCTGACAAGACGTGAGGCCTTCCGGCGACAGGGTGGCCCGCCGGGCCAAGCCGTCTGGACCGCTTGCGCCACTCCGCGGCGGCGCGTCCGCCCTGCTTCCTCGTCCCCGGCGTTAGAGTCGCAGGCAGAGCGACAAGGTGACCGGCCGCCGGCGCGCTCCGGCCTCCATTCCCGGTCGCCACGGCAACCCGACGCAGGAGGGCGACATGCACGGGTATCACGGGCGCATCCTCAAGGTGGATCTGAGGGACGGCGCCACCGAAGTCATCGCGCTGCCCGACGACTGGCTGCGCGACTTCATCGGCGGCGAGGGCCTGGGCATGCGCCTCTACTGGGACTACATCGACCCGCGGCGCGATGTGTACGACCCGGCGGAGCCGCTGATCTTCACGACGGGGCCGCTCACGGGCACGGCGGCGCCGGCCAGCGGCCGCACCGTGCTCGTCTTCCGCTCGCCGGCCACCGGCGCCGTGGGCGCGAGCAACTGCGGCGGCTTCTTCGCCCGCGAGCTCAAACGCGCCGGCTGGGACGGCCTCATCGTCGTCGGCCGGTCGGCAAGGCCGGCGCTGCTGCACGTCACCGCCGCGGGCGCCACCCTGCTGGACCTCACCGATCTGTGGGGCAAGCAGATCAAGCCCACCGAGGCGGCGGTCAAGGAGCTGCTCGACGATCCCAAGGTGCAGGTCGCCTCCATCGGACCGGCCGGTGAGAAGCTCGTGCGCTACGCCGCCATCCTCACCGACAAGCACCGCGCCTTCGGGCGCGGCGGCTGCGGCGCGGCGATGGGCAGCAAGAACCTCAAGGCCATCGCCGTGCGCGGCACGGGCGACCTGCCGGTCGCCGACGCCGCCGCGCTCAAGGCGGCAGGCAAGGCGGCGCGCGAGGAGTGCATGGCCGAGGAGTTCGTGAAGACGGAGCTCGGCCCCTACGGCACCCCGAGCTTCTTCAGCGCGCTCTCGGGGGTCGGCATCCTCCCCACCCGCAACTGGCATCGCGGCAGCTACCCCGAAGCGATCGGTGAGCTCGATCACGGCCCGTACCACGAGAAGCTCGACGTGAAGAAGTACGCCTGCTCGGGGTGCCCGATCGGCTGCGGCCGCCTCACCAGTCTCAAGGAGCCGGGCGACTACCCGCTCCACGAGGGCGGCGGCCCCGAATACGAGACGGTGGCCGCCTTCGGCAGCAAACTGCTCGTCAGCGACCTCGCGGCGGTGACGGCCGCCAACCACCTCGCCAACGACCTCGGGCTGGACACGATCTCCGCCGGCCAGGTCATCGCCACGGCGATGGAGTGGTACGAGACCGGCGTGCTCGGCCCCGAGCAGACCGGCGGGCTCGATCTCACGTGGGGCAACGCGGACGCGCTCATCGCCCTGATCCACGCCATCGGCCATCGTGAGGGTCTCGGCGATCTGCTCGCCGAGGGCGTGAAGAGGGCCGCCGAGACCCTCGGCCCCGAGGCCGCCGAGGCGGCCATGCACGTCAAGGGCGTCGAGATGCCCGCCGACGGCGTGCACGCCAGCCACAGCATGACCATCGTACAGGCGTGCAGCGCCCGCGGCGCCGACCATCTGCGCCCCTACACGTCGGCGATCGACGCATTGGGCTGGCGCAGCGAGGAGCTCGGCATCCTCGGCGACATCGACCCCTTGGCCGACGGCGACAAGGCCTGGGTCAAGCCGTTCCAGGAGCTGTGCATGGCCACCAACCTGATGGGCATCTGCCTGTTCACGGTGATCACCTTGGCCGTGCTGCCCTCGACGTTCGCCAAGCTGATGACGGTCGCGACCGGTGAGGAGTGGACCAAGGAACGTTTGCTGGAGGCGGCCGAACGCACGATCGACTTCGAGCGCGTGATCAACGCGCGCTTCGGCCTCGACCGCGAGGACGACAGGCTGCCCGAGCGCTTCATGAAGGAGACCGTGGAGGACGGCCCCGGCCACGGCACGGTGATCGACCTCGACGCCGTGCTCGACAGCTACTACGGCGCTATGGGCTGGGACCTGGCGGACGGCCTGCCGACGGCGGCCACGCTGGGCCGGCTGGGCCTGGAGTGGACGGCGGTCGCCGGCGCCGTCTGACGCCGCTCGACGAAGAGCCTCGGGGGGCGGCGGGCGGCCGGAAGAGCCGCCCGCCGCCCCGCGCCGGCTCGCGCCGGCTCGCCGGCCGGCGGTCGCGTCGCCGCCGGTCAGGCCGCCGGGTTCGGCGTCTTGACGACGAGGAAGCGCACCGGGCCGTCGCTCTCGTTGCGGATGCTGTGCAGGTGGCCGGCGCTGCTGGGGATCAGGGCGCCGGGCGCGCCCTCGACCGTCTCACCCTCGATCTCCACGGACGGCGTGCCCTCGAGCACGTAGAAGAAGACGTCCACCGGCGCCTTGTGCGGCTTCACGATCTCGCCGGGCTGCAGCGTGATCTGTGACACCACGACGTCGTTGGTCTTGAAGAGGCGCCGCACGTCCACTCCGTGGGGGTTGTCGGCGACCGGCATCTGGTCGGCGGTGATGATCTGCACGGGGTCTCCTGTCGTTACGTCGGCGCCCGGGAGGGCGATGCTCGCTCCCTGTGACCGTACCCGGTGGGCGGACCCCGAAGGCTTGATCGTGGTCAAGCGCCGCGGCTCAGCGGCGCGCAACGAGGTCGTGCGTGGACGCGGACGGCTTTGACGCACCTATCAAGAGGCGCGCTGGGCAGGAGGTGCTGCAGGACGAGCGGATCGCGAGGTCATCGCTCGGACTGGTTGCCGGTACATGGGGCTCGGGGTACAGTCCGGTCACCGCCAAGGCGCAAACGGACGGACGCAAATGGGCGAAGAGAAGACCCGGGAACCAGTCGGCGTCAAGATCGTCCCTCCGCCTCGTGATGCATTTCCGCTCGCCCGCTACGCCAACTACGTTCTCACGAGCGACTCTGAATACGAGGTCTTGTTGGAGTTCGCACAGATCGATCCCCCGCTCACTGAATCCGAGGTCGCCGCGCTCGGAGAGAACCCGCAGATCGAGTTCCGTCCAGTCGTAAGAGCGGCGATCCCCTTCGTACTGCTCGAGCCACTGATCGGCGCGTTGCAGGAGCGCAACCGCATGATCGGCGAGCAAGCGAGCGCCGGTGGCGCGGAGGCCCAGGAATGACACCCTCCAGCGGCACGGCGATCCGCATCCGGGCGCCTGGAAGCACGACTACCGGCACGCGAAGTGCACGTTCCTCAGGGCCGACCGCCGGTATTCCGATCGCTCCAGGCATGAGCATTATGCCTTCTTCTACGGCCAGGCTGGCATCCATAGCTACGTCGGTGGAACGACGTGACATCTGGTCAGGCGCCAGGCGCTTTGCCCTGCGGCGACCGCTGAGGATCGACGTGCGGTTCGACGATGGTGCGTGGTGCTACGACTGCTCGGAGCTGCACCTCGCGGGGTGCGCATCGTCGTACGAGGCTGCGCTGTCGCGTCTCGGCCAGGAGCTCGCTTTCCTGTGGGATGACATCGCAACAGAGGACGACGTCGCACTTCACGCGAGCGGTAGGCGCCTCAAGGAGCTGCTCGTCGGCCTCGTGGCAGACGCTGGCTGACGGCCTCTTCCGCGCGTGGAGATCAAGGCCAGGAAGGTCGCGGCCAGCCTGAAGAAGAAGGGTCTGGTCGAGCTCAGAGACCACGGCGACAAGCAGACCGGAGCCAGCACCATGATAAGCCACGCTGGGAACCGTCTATCTGGGCAGTATGGCGAAGCGACTCGAGCTCTCTCTGCCGGAGCTCCTCGATCTCATCCGGTGTCCGCTGACGGCTCAGGGGTTCATCGAGCTCCTGAAGGGCCGAGGACGACTCGACTGGCCGTTGGGCGCGGGGTCCCGGACGCGCCGGCTTCGCATTGTCCCCTGCCGTTGCGGCCGTCACCCCTGGCGCGTGCGGCGCTTCCCGCTACGGTGACGTGGTCGCTGACGGGACGCCTTCCCGATGGTCCGCGCCATGTTCGGCGGCTACCCGGGGACGGCTTGCGAGCGCGCATGTGCAAAGTGCTTGACGCGGGGCGTACTATCACGTGACATCCCCCGTGCCGCGGCTCGGGGTGCGAAACCGCCTTCGGGCGGTTTCCGCGTTGAGGAGACGGAGCTGTGAACGAGACGGTGCAGCGCGTGAGGGTCTACATGGACGGCTTCAACTTGTACTATGCCGCGTCATGACCATCCCCTTCCGTCCGGTGGCGCGTTCAGCCTCCGGATCGAGGGCCGCGAGAAGGCGGACATGGCGTGCCGCGCGCGCCGCGTTCGCCCGCGCCGCGTGCGCCGCGCCCGCCCGCCCGTCGGAGCCGCCGCAGCCGCCGCAGCCGTGGGAGCCGCCGCGGCGGGGTAGTACTGTGAGGGAAGATAAGGAATCCCGGCGAATCCTTATCTTCCCCCCGACAACCGAGCCTGCGAACGGCCGTACGCGACCCGACAGTCAAGGAATCCTTGTCTTCCCTTTTCGCACTACCCGCGCCCGAGCCGCCGGAGTCGCCGCGCCGCGGCCGCCCGCGCGCCCGCCGGAGCCGCCGCAGCCGCCCGCGCGCCCGCCGGAGCCGCCGCAGCCGCCCGCGCGCCCGCCGGGCGCGCCCGGCGAGAAGCCGGTGGCTTGAACCAGCGCTCTGTTCCCCTCAGCTTCCCTGGCGGCTTCGCCACCCGCGGCCGGTGAACATGAGCGAGGCAACGCTGTGTTCTCAGACGAGATGAGGCGGTGGCGTCAAGGTTGACGTTGGCGCTCCGCGGACGCGGCCCGTCGGCGGGGGCATGGTCGAAAGCGGCCGAATCCGTTGACGGTGCTTCCAACGCTACCGTTGGAAGTACCGTCAGTGGTACCGCCAACGGAATTCGGTCACACAGCACCTATGCCGGGGGCGGCGACCACGCGCACGGCCTTCGGCGCCCGACGGAAGATCAGGCCGCGGCCGCCGGAGCGGCGCCGCCTGAAGCGCGATGCGCCGCGTGCGGGCAAGCCACCCGCGGCTGGTGAAGATGAGGGAGGAAAAGCGGTCTTCCCCGCGGGAATCGGCCTTTCCCTGTCTTCCCCCGGCGAGCGAGCCTGCGGACGGCCGTGCATGGCGAGCAAGTTGAGGATGCGGCCTTCTCCACAGGGTCAGCGTCGGCCTCGCGGGGCGCTGCCGGCCGCGAGAGCTGCCCGCCGGGAGAGCTGCCCGCCGCGAGAGTTGCCCGCCGGGAGAGCTGCCCGCCGGGAGAACTGCCGGGCGGGAGAGTCGCTCGCCGGGAGCGCCGCCCGCCGCGCACTCGCCGGGCGCCCCATTCGTGGCTCACCGGCGCCTGAGTGACGGGGATGGTCGTGTGCCGCGTTTGTCCACGGCACGTTCGGGCGCTGGAAGCACGGGAGGCTGATCCAGAGACTGCCGGAGTGGGCCCCGGTGGACCTTGAGCGCCCGTGGGACGCGGAGAGCGGCTCAGCCCCCGGCGATCGCCGCGCTCGCGGCGCGCAGGAGGTCGCCGACCGCCCGGCAGGCGGAGCCGGCGTCGGCGCTGCGCGCGATCAGGTCGATGAGCGCGCTGCCGATGATGACGCCGTCGGCGAGGCCCGCCACGCGGGCCGCCTGCTCCGGCGTGGAGATGCCGAAGCCCACGGCGAGCGGCGCCTCTGTGTGCGCGCGGAGGCGCCCGACGAGGTCGGGCAGGTCCGCCCCCACCTCTCGCCGCGCCCCTGTGACGCCGGTGACGGCGACGCAGTAGATGAAGCTCGTCGCCGCCTCGGCGACCATGTCGAGGCGTGCGTCGGTGCTGGTCGGCGTGGCCAACGGGACCAGCGAGACGCCGTGGGCGGCGGCCAGCGCCGTGAGGCCGCCGGCCTCGGCGGCGAGAGCCGCCGCGTCTCCGGCGGCTTCGTCCAGGGGCAGATCGGGGATCACCAGCGCTTCCACGCCCGAGGCGGCGGCGCGCGCGAAGAAGCGCGCGGGCCCGAAGGCCAGCACGGTGTTGACGTAGGTCAGCAGCACGAACGGAACGCTGCCGCTGTGCGCGGCCGCGAGCTGCAGGACGTCGTCGGGGGTCACGCCGGCGAGCAGCGCCTCGTGCGTGGAGCGCTGCACCACAGGCCCGTCGGCGATGGGGTCCGAGAACGGGATGCCCAGCTCGACGATGTCGGCGCCGGCGTCGATAAGGGCGCTGATGACCTGCGAGCTGGTCTCCGGATCCGGGTGGCCGCCGGTGACGTAGGGGATGAGCGCCGCGCGCCGCGCGCGCGGCGCCGCGAAGGCCCGTGCGAGACGGGGGGCGAGAGGGCTCGCCTCGGGTCGCGCGAGGCCGGGCGCGAGCGGGCGCGCCTCGGCGCGCGGCGGCTCCGGCGGGCGCCGCGCGCCGCTCATGGCTGCTCCTCCAGAAGGCGCGCGGCCTCGTGGACGTCCTTGTCGCCGCGGCCCGAGAGGTTGACGATCACGAGGTCGCCGGCGGCGAAGCGCGTGCTCGCCGGGTCGAACGCGGCGGCCTCGCCGTCGATGGTGAAGCGGCCGGTGGCCGAGGGGGACGGCGCGGTGGCCGCCGCCGGGCTGGGCCCGCGCAGCACGTAGGCGATGGCGTGGGCGCTCTCGAGGGCGGGGATGATGCCCTCCAGCTCGGCGAGCGTGCGAAAGGCCGCCAGAGCCTCGGCGTCCGTGGCGGCCGCGTACTTCGCGCGGCCCGAGTCCTTCAGCCAGGCGTGCTCCGGTCCTACGCCGGGGTAGTCGAGCCCGGCCGACACCGAGTGCGCCTCGGCGACCTGGCCCCAGGCGTCCTGCAGCAGGTAGCTGTAGGAGCCGTGGAGCACGCCCGGCGAGCCCTTGGCGAGCGGCGCCCCATGGCGCCCGTCGAGGCCCTCGCCGGCCGCCTCGACGCCGGTCATCCGCACGGGCACCTTGCGAAAGGCGTGAAAGAGCCCCATGGCGTTGGAGCCGCCGCCGACGCAGGCGACGACCTCGTCGGGCAGGTGGCCGTAGCGTTCGCGCACCTGCGCGATGGCCTCGGCGCCGATCACCGCCTGGAAGTCGCGGACCATGGCCGGGTACGGCGCCGGGCCGGCTACCGAACCGATGGCGTAAAAGGTGTGCCCGACGCTGGCGACCCAGTCGCGCAGCGCCTCGTTCATCGCGTCCTTGAGGGTCCGCGAACCGCTCTCCACGGGGACCACGGTGGCGCCCAGCAGGCGCATGCGCACCACGTTGAGCTCCTGGCGCCGCACGTCCTCGCTGCCCATGTAGACGGCGCACTCGAGGTCGAGCAGGGCGCAGGCCGTGGCCGTGGCCACGCCGTGCTGGCCGGCGCCGGTCTCGGCGATCACGCGGGTCTTGCCCATGCGCTTCGCGAGAAGGGCCTGACCGAGGACGTTGTTGATCTTGTGGGCGCCGGTGTGGCAGAGGTCCTCGCGTTTGAGCAGGATCGTGGCGCCGCATCTGTCGCTGAGCCGAGCCGCGTGGTACAGCGGCGTGGGGCGGCCGGCGTAGTCGGCGAGGAGGCGCGCGAGCTCGGCCTGAAAGGCCGCGTCGGCGCGCGCCTCCTCGTAGGCCGCCGTCAGCTCGTCCAGCGCCGGGATCAGCGTCTCGGGCACGTAGCGCCCGCCGTACGGGCCGAATCGGGTCTCGATGGTCACGTCACAGCACCTCCGGAGATATCGGCGCCGGCGACGACGCCGAAAAACGCGCGCATGAGTCTGGGATCCTTGACGCCGGGAGTGCGCTCGATGCCGCTCGAGACATCGACGGCGAACGGGCGCACGAGCTTGATGGCGCCATCGACGTTGGACGGCAGCAGGCCGCCGGCCAGCACCAGGCGCTCGCGGGGCAGCTTGGCGGCCGCGAGCGCCCTCCAGTCGAGCCGGCGGCCGGTCCCCCCGTAGGCGCCCGGGGTGCGCGCGTCGAGCAGCACCAGGTCGGCCTCGTCGGCGTCCTCCGTGTCCGCGGCGGCGATGACGAGCGGCCGCAGGCCGCGGCTCAGCGCCGCCGCGCGCACGGCCGCCACGCTCGGCCCGTCGGCGCCGGCCGCGAGCTGGACGGCGGCGAAGCCGCCGGCGGCCACGGCGCCGGCGATCCACGCCGGCTGCTCGGTGGCGACCACGGCCACCGCCAGGCTGTCGATGCACAGCGGCGTGAGCTCGGCGGCCCGCGCCACGCTCACGTGACGAGGGCTCCTGGTCAGCACGAACCCGCAGGCCCAGGCGTGGTAGCTGACGGCGAGCTTGACGTCCTTTTCGATGGTGAGCCCGCACATCTTGATGCGCGTCATCACCCGTCTCCGTCCGCTGGGTCGCCGCCGCGCAGGGCGGCGATCGCCGCGGCCAGGCGCCCGTGCGGAGTACCGATGAGCGCCTCGCCGACGAGGATCGCCTGGGCGCCGGCGGCGCGCACGCGCCGCGCGTCGCGCGGCGCGCCGATGCCGCTCTCGCTGACGAACAGCACGCACGCTCCGATGAGCGCGCCGAGGTACTCGCTGACGGCGAGGTCGACCTCGAGGGTGCGCAGGTCGCGGTTGTTGACGCCCATCATCGTGGCGCCGACCGCGTAGGCGCGCTCCAGGTCGTCGGCGTCGTGCACCTCCACCAGCGCGTCCAGGGCGTAGTCGTGGCATTCGTCAAGGAGCGCGCCCAGCGAGCCCGACGGCAGCGCCGCCGCGATGAGCAGCACGGCGGCGGCGCCGGCGTCGGCCGCCTCCCACACCTGATACGGGTCGATGATGAAGTCCTTGCGCAGCACCGGGAGCTTCACGGCCGCGGCGACGGCGCGCAGGTCGTCCATCGAGCCGCCGAAACGGTCGGGCTCGGTGAGTACGGAGATCGCCTCGGCGCCGGCGGCCTCGTAGGCGCGCGCCTGCTCCACCGCGTCGAGGTCCGCGGCGATGTCGCCCTTGCTCGGCGAGCGCCGCTTGATCTCGGCGATCACGGCCAGCGGCGCCGGCTTGCCCGCCGCGCGGGCGGCGTCGCCCGGCGCGGCCAACGCCGCGCGCAGGCGGCCATGGGTCCCCAGCGTTTCCGGCCGCGCGAGCGGCGTGCGCTCGCGCGCGGCCTCCGTGCGCCGCGCCGCGCCCACGATCATCTCCATCAGGAAGTCGCTCACGCGACGTCCTCCCGGAGGAGCCGGTTGGTCGTGCGCACGAGGGCGTCGAGCTTGGCGCGGGCGGCGCCGCAGGCGATGGCCGCCCGCGCCTTGTCGACGCACTCGGCGATGCTCGCCGCGGCCTCGGCGATGTAGAGGGCCGCGCCGGCGTTCAGCAACACGATGTCCAGGCGCGGCCCTTCGACGCCGTCGAGCACCGCGCGCAGCTGGCCTGCGTTCTCGGCGGCGTCGCCGCCGCGCAGGTCTGCGAGCCGCGCGCGCCGCAGCCCGAGCTCCTCCGGCGCGACCTCGTAGTGCACGTCGAAGCCCTGGCCGGCGAACACCTCGACGACGGCCGTGGGGCAGGTCGTCGAGATCTCGTCGAGGCCGTCGTCGCTGTGCACGATCAGGTTGCGATCGTTGCCCATGAGCCTTACGGCTTGGGCGATGCGCTCCACGTAGCGCGCGTCGGCCACGCCGATGAGCTGGTGCCGAGCCCCTGCAGGGTTGGTCAGTGGCCCGATCAGGTTGAACGTGGTGGCCATGCCCATCTGGCGGCGCACCGGCGCCACGTGCTTCATGGCCAGATGGTGGCGTGGCGCGAACATGAAACCGATGCCTGCCTCGGCGATGCAGCGGCTCACCTGCGTCGGGGCGATGTCGATGGCCACGCCCAGCGCCTCGAGCACGTCGGCGCTGCCGCACCTGCTGGTGGCGGAGCGGTTGCCGTGCTTGGCCACGGTCACGCCGGCCCCGGCGGCCACGAGGGCGGCCGCCGTGGAGATGTTGAACGTATTGTCGCCGTCGCCGCCGGCGCCGCAGGTGTCGAGGATCACGTCGGCGTCCACCTCGACCTTCTCGGCCAGCGCGCTCATGGCGCGCGCCATGCCGACGATCTCCGCGGCGGTCTCGCCCTTGACCCGCAGGGCGCTGAGAAAGGCGGCCGTCTGGGCTTCGCCGGCGCGGCCGCCCATGATCTCGAGGAGCACATCGCGGGCCTCATTCTCTTCGAGGTCGCGGCCCGCCGCCAGGCGCTGCAGCGCCGCGCTCAGCACGTCATTCGGCACCGCGGGCCTCCGCATCGGCGGCCGGGCCGGCTGCTCTCCCGTCCGCCGCAGCCGCGCTCCCGTCCATCAAGAGGAAGTTGCGCAGCAGGTCGAGCCCGACGACCGTGAGCACGCTCTCGGGGTGGATCTGCACGCCGTGCACCGGCAGCTCGCGGTGGCGCACGCCCATCACGATGCCCTCGGCGTTCCAGGCGCTGAGCTCGAGCACGTCCGGCAGCGCCTCATCGACGACCAGGGAGTGGTAGCGCGTCGCCGTGAACGGGTCGGGCAAGCCCGCAAAGACGCCGCGGCCGTCGTGGGCGATCTCATCGGTCTTGCCATGGACGGGGGCGCCGGCGCGGCGCACCACGCCCCCGTAGACCTGGCCGATGGCCTGGTGCCCGAGGCACACGCCGAGCACCGGCAGGCGCTCGGCGCCGAAGCGCGCGACGGCGTCCATGCTGATGCCCGCCTCGTTGGGCGTGCAGGGGCCGGGGGAGACCACGAGATGCGTCGGCCGCGCCGCGGCGATCTCGTCCAGCGTCACCTGGTCGTTGCGCTTCACGGTGATCTCGGCGCCGAGCTCGCCGAGGTACTGCACCAGGTTGTAGGTGAACGAGTCGTAGTTGTCGATCATGAACACGCGCGGCGCGGGGACGATGGGCTCGCGCGGAGCCGGGTCGAGGTCGATGGGTGTGGTCATGATGAGAGCTCCTCGTGAGCGAGCTCGATGGCGCGCAGCATGGCCGCGGCCTTGTTCCGCGTCTCTTCGTACTCGCGCGCCGGGTCGCTGTCGGCGACGATGCCGGCGCCCGCCCGCACGTGGGCGACGCCGTCCTTGACGATGACCGTGCGGATGCAGATGCAGGTGTCCAGGTCGCCGCCGTAGCTGAGGTAGCCGATGGCGCCGGCGTACGGACCGCGGCGTACAGTCTCAAGCTCGTCGATGATCTGCATGGCGCGGACCTTGGGGGCGCCGCTGACGGTGCCGGCGGGGAAGCCGGCCTTGAGGGCGTCGGTCGGGGTGGCGCCCTCGGCCAGCGTGCCGCGCACGCTGGAGACCATGTGGATGACGTGCGAGTACAGCTCCATGCCCATGAGCTCGTCGATGCGCACGCTGCCGGGCTCACATACGCGCCCCAGGTCGTTGCGCCCCAGGTCGACGAGCATCACGTGCTCGGCGCGCTCCTTCTCGTCGGCGCGCAGGTCGGCGATGAGGCGCCTGTCCTCGGCGGCGTCGGCGCCGCGCTTGCGCGTGCCGGCGATGGGGCGCGTCTCGACGCTGTCGCCCTGCACGGTGATCAGAGGCTCGGGGCTGGAGCCGCAGAGAGCGAAGTCGTCGAAGGCGATGTAGTACACATAGGGACTTGGGTTCACGGCTCTCAGCCCACGGTAGACCGCGAACGGCGAGACGGAGGCCGGCGTGCTGAAGCGCTGGCTGAGCACCACCTGAAAGGCGTCGCCGGCGTAGATGTACTCGCGGATGCGGGCGACGCCGCCCTCGTACTGCTCGCGGGTCATGGACGAAGTGACAGGCCGCGGGCCTTCGGCGGCGGCCCGGCCCGCGGCCGAGCCTTCGGCGGCGGCTTCTCCCGCGCTCCTTGCGGGCGCCTCGTCCGCCGCGCCCGGCTCCGCCTCGTCCGCCGCGCCCGGCTCCGCCTCGTCCGTCTCGGCGAGCCCGTAGGCGCTGGCCGGCAGCGGCGCCTGCAGCCTGGCTTTCACGTCGGCGATGCGCGCCGCGGCCCGCTCGTAGGGGCCGTCCACATCGCGGCCCTCCACAAAGGCGTTGGCGACCACCGTGATGGTGTGCTTCAGGTGGTCGAACACGAGCACAGTGTCGGCCAGGAGGAAGGCCATCTCGGGCAGGCCGAGATCGTCGGGCGGCGCATCGGGGAGGTCTTCGAGGCGCCGCACGAGATCGTAGCCGAAGTAGCCGACGAGGCCGCCGGCGAGCGGGGGCAGGGCGGCGCCTGCGGCGCCGCCCCCAGCGCCGCTCGCCGGCGGCCGGTAGCCGGCGATCAGCTCGGCGGCGGCCGCGAACGGATCGGGGTGCTCGATCTCCAGGCGGTCGCCGTTCTCCTGCACCGTGAGGCGCCCGTCCGCGTAGGTCACGAGGGCGCGGGCGCCCACGCCGAGAAACGAGTAGCGCCCCAGGTGCTGACCCTGCTCGGCGCTCTCCAGGAGGAAGGCGCGACGCGGCGCGCCGAGCTTGAGAAAGGCAGAGACGGGGGTCTCGAGGTCGGAGACGAACGAGTGGGTGACGGGCAGGACGTTATGCGCCAGTGCGAGGCGGCGAGCCTCGACTAGCGTGGGGTGAAGCCGTATGTCCTTTGCCACGGGCCAGTCATGTGACACCTCCGGAGAGCACGTCGGCTCACCATCGTCACTCGCCTGCCGTTTCGGCAAGCGGTCTGGGAACCGTAGGGCAGAGAGGCGGGGGTGTCAAGTGCCGCGTCGCTTCCCGACGGTCGCATTGCTCAGCGCAAGTCAGCTCCCCTCGCGGCTTTCGCGGCCCGCGGCCGGTGAACATGGGGAGGAAGAGCTGCTCTCCCATCAGACGGTCGCGTCAACGTTGACGTTCGCGCTCAGCGCACGCGGCCCGCCGGCGGGGCATAGTCGCAAGCGGCCGAATCCGTTGACGGGACTTCCAACGCTACCGTTGGAAGTACCGTCAGCGGTACCGCCAACGGAATACTCTCGCACAGCACCTATGCCGTGGGCGGCGGCCACCCGCACGGTCTTCCGCGGCCGCGGCCGCGGCTGACGGAAGACCAGGCCGCGGCTGACGGAACACCAGGCCGCGGCTGACGGAACTGCGCCGGTTGATGCGCGAGACGACGTGTGCGGGCCAGCGACCCGCGGCGGGTGAAAACGTAGGGACGGAGCGCTACTTCCCCATCAGGCGAGCTGCTGCGTGAGCGAGCGCTCCGCCGCGGAGAAACGGACCGTCGCCGGCGCGCCGTTGACGAGGATCAGCTGCGGCGGCAGGTGGCCGATGTCCATGTCGTAGATGATCGGGATGGTCAGGTCGCCCAAGGCGTCCCGCAGGGCGTCCCGGGGGGTGAATTCGCGCAGGTCCTCCGCCGCTGTGCGCCCGATCAGCAGCGCGTTCGCGTGACTGAACCACCCGGCCAGCCTGAGATGGTGGAGCATGCGGCAGTACTGGGCGGGGTTGAAGTCGCAGTTGTCCAGATAGAAAAGCAGCCCCTCGGGGGCGTAGGTCGCGGCGAAGGCCTCCAGGTCGCCGTACGAGGTTCCCGGCAGCATGCCGATGACGTCGAGCGTGCCACCGATCAGGCGTCCCGTGGCCGTGATGGTGTGACCGGAGTCGGTCTCGTGGCCGAGGCGCTTCCAGGCCACCGTTTCGGTACGGTCGAAGGACGTGGCTGTGGGATCCTTCGCCCAATCCACGTCGTGCGTCTGGTACAGGTCCGCCGCCTGCTGGGTGAAGCTCGCGCCGGCCGGCAGGCGGGCCACGTCCCCCCACCAGGCCAGGGACGGCGCCGTGGGGCGGATCGGGGACTCCAGCAGGTTGCCGCCGTGCATCGTGGCGATGCCGGTGAGGACGGTGTAGGGGAGCATGAATGTGGCCAGGTCCGAATAGCCGATGAGCCATTTCGGGGCGCCCCCGGAGAGGCGCTCGAAGTCGAGGTAGGGGAAGATGTCGATGAGGAGCTCGCCGCCCCACGGCGGGAAGACGGCGGCGATGGCGTCGTCCAGCAGCATCTCGGTGAGCTCCCGGGCGCGCTCCGCCGCCGGGGCGCTGACGATCCTGTCGCTGAGCAGGCAGCGCCCCAGGCGCGGTTCGTAGCCGAGCCGGCGGAGGAAAGCGAGGCAGAACGTCAGCCGGGGCTCCAGCGCCGTGCCGACCCCCGCCGACGGCGCGGTGACGCCGATGACGTCCCCCTTGCGCAGTGGACGGGGATAGCGGATGGCCGACCGGGCCGGCGAAGCGGACGAGGCGGGCGAAGCGGACGAGGCGGGCGAAGCGGACGAGGCGGGCGAAGCCGGCGAAGCGGACGGGGCGGGCGGCGCGGCCGCGGCGCAGCCGGTCGCGCCGAGCGCGGCGCCGGCGCCGGCCATGCCGGCCAGCTTCAGGAACTCGCGGCGGTCCATGCCTGCCATCTGGCTATCTTAGACCGTCCGCCTGCGATTCTCTGCCGGCCGGCCCGGCCGGCCTGGCCGGCCGCGGAAGGCTGCGCTCACGGCGCTCGTGGCCCGCCCATGCGAAGGCCTGGGCGGACGCAACGAACGCGAGAGATGTAGGCTCACGCCGCGAGCATCAGAAACGAAGGAGGGGGCAGGCATGGAATTCGAGAGTGTCATCCATGGCCGGCGGAGCATCCGCGCCTACAGGCCAGACGAGGTGCCCAAGGGCGTCATCCGCGAGATCCTCGATGAGGCGCGCTGGGCGCCGTCGTGGCGCAACACGCAGTCGTGGAACGTCTGGGTGATGACCGGCGGCGCGCTGCAGCGCTACAAGGACGAGTTCCGCGCCGCGGTCGAGCGTGACGACCCCGCGGCGCTGGACTTGCCGGCGACGGCCGAGTGGCCGCAGGCCTGCTCGGCGCGCATCGCCGCCACCATGAAGAGCCGGGCCGCGACGCTCGAGGCCGCGGGCGAGCCTTCGGACCCCGCGGCCGCTCTGGCGCGCATGTCCGACCTCTTCGGCGCGCCCTGCCTGCTCGTGTTCGGCTTCGACGACTGTCTCGCCGAGGCCTACGCCGGCTTCGACACCGGCGCCTTCGTGCAGAACGTCTGCCTCGGCGCCTACGACCGCGGCCTCGGTACCTGCATCGTCGCCACGGTGATCCGCTACCCGGACGTGCTGCGCCGCCTGCTGCCCGGCGCCGAGGGCATGCGCTTCGTGGTCTCGGTCACGCTCGGGTACCCTCAGCCGGGCGCCGCGGCCAATACCTTCGCACGCTCGCGCGCCGACCTCGACGAGCTCGTCACCTGGGTCTCGTAGCAGCTCGGACCGCAACATGTCGCTGCTGAGCCGCATCTCCGACGAGGACGCGCACCGGCGCCGCTGGGAGCTGCTGGCGCTGACCTCGATCGGCGCCTTCATGGCGCCGCTGGACGGGTCGATCGTCGCTGTGGCGTTGCCGGTCATGAGCCCCGACCTGCACCTGAGCTTCGCCGCCTCGATGTGGGTGCAGGCGGCGTACCTGCTGGCGACGGCCGTGCTGCTCATCCCGCTGGGGCGGCTCGCCGACCAGCACGGGCGCGTGCGCTTCTACCTCATCGGCGTCGCCGTGTTCAGCGCGGGCTCGCTGCTGGCCGCGCTCAGCATGAGCGGCGCCTGGCTCATCGCGAGCCGCGTGGTCCAGGGAGGCGGCGCGGCCCTCATGGTGGCCACGTCCGCCGCCATCGTCACCGCCGTCTTCCCGCCGCACGAGCGCGGCCGCGCTCTGGGCATCAACGTCATGGCCGTGTACATCGGCCTCAGCATCGGGCCGCCGCTGGGCGGCGTCCTCGCGGACGCGCTGGGCTGGCGCTCCATCTTCCTCATCAACCTGCCCATCGGCGTCGTCGTGCTGGCGTGGGGCTGGATGATGCTGCCGCGCGGCGAGCGCGCCCACAACGCGCCGCGCATCGACTTCACCGGCGCGGCGCTCCTCGGGGCCTTCCTGATCAGCCTTCTTGTGCCGCTCACCTTCGCGTCCGAGTGGGGGTGGGCGGCGCCGCTCACGCTCGGGCTGCTCGCGCTTGCGGCCGCCTCTCTCGTCGGCTTCGTGGTCGTCGAGCGGCGCGTCGCCGCGCCGGTGCTGGACCTCGACCTGCTGGTGCGCAACCGGCTGTTCGCGGCGGCCAACACGGCGGCGCTGCTGAACTACATGGCGCTGTACGGGATCGGTCTGCTCACCGCCATCTTCCTCGAGATCGTCCAGGACCGCTCGGCGGCCGTGACGGGCATGCTGATGCTCAGCCAGCCGCTGCTGATGGCCGTGCTCAGCCCCTTCGCGGGACACTTGAGCGACAGGGTCGGTTCGCGCGTGCCGGCCACGGGCGGCATGGTCACCATCGCCTGCGGCATGGTGCTGCTGGCCGCCATGCCCACCAGCGCCGCTGTGTGGCAGGTGGCGGCGAGCCTCGCCGTGGTGGGGCTGGGGATGGCCGCCTTCAGCGCGCCCAACACGTCGGCCATCATGGGCAGCGTGCGCCGCGATCAGCTGAGCGTGGCCGGCGCCTTTCTCGGCACCATGCGCAGCGCGGGGATGGCGCTCAGCGTGGCCCTGCTCGGCGGCATCGCCGCGAGCCAGCTGGGGCGCGCGGGAGGGCGCCTGCTCTTCACGCACGGCCGCGATGGGGCAGCCGCGGGGCTGGCGGCGCAGGCCGTGAGCGGATTCGCGCAGGGCTACCGCTACGCGATGCTCACCGGCGCCGTCCTGGCGCTCGTCGGCGCCGCCGTCTCGCTCACCCGCGGCGCCCACGAGGCGAGCGCCTGACGCGGGGTCGACCCGCGGGCTCCGCGGGCGACGCGCGGCGCTCAGCGCCAGGTCAGCCAGCGCGCCGGGTTCGCGGTCATGAGCCGGCGCAGCTCGTCGCCGTCGATGCCGTGCTCCGCGAACAGCGGCGGCAGGTCGCGCGCTATGCGCGCGTAGCCGCTGCCGCCGTACTCCGTGAGCTGCAGGCGCGTGACCACGTCCTGCGAGAGCAGTACCTGGTCCCGGAAGCCGGCCTCCAGCAACGCGGCGACCCCGGCGACGCGCTCGCGGTCGCTGTGCACGAAGTACTCGCTCGTCGCCGCGACCTCGCCCCAGCCGAAGAAGTCGTACTCCACGAAGGCGCCGCGCGCGGCGATGGCCGTCTGGTAGGCGGGGTCGATGTCGCTGTCGATGTGGGCGATGGCCACGCGTCCTGGGTCGACGCCGCCGGCTTCGAGCACGTCCAGCGCCTGGATCCCTTGCGCGTCCGGCGCCTGCGTGTGGATCGACACAGGAGCGCCGGTCTCGCGCTGGGCGATGGCCACGGCGCGCAGGACCTTGCGTTCGGCCGCCGTCATGGGGCTGGTGAGGCCGATCTCGCCGAGGACGCCGCATGGGATGCCGCCCGTGCTCGCGTCCGCGGTGAGCTCCGCCACCAGCCGCTCGGCCAGCTCCTCGACAGTACGCTCGGCGACGGCGGGGGAATGCGTCTCCTCCAGATAGTAGCCGCAGCCGGCGACGATGTGCAGGCCGGTGCGGCGCGCGAGGCGCGCGAGACCGGCCAGGTCGCGGCCGATGTCGGGCAGAGTCTGGTCGACGACCGTGGCTCCGCCGGCGTCGCGGAACAGGATGAGCTCGCGCGTCGCGAGGTCCTCGTCGTCGAAGAGCGTGTTCTGCCGGTTGCGGTAGGGCGCGGCGCGGACCGCCGCCAGGTTGGTCGCCGTGAGCGGTTCGTCGAGGAGCCGCGCTTCAGCTTCGTCGCGCGGCTCCTCGAGATACACCTCGAGCGTGCTGAGGATGTGCTCGTGCGGGAGCGTCACGCCGAGAGCCTCCGGCGCGATCGGGCCGAGCACGGTGCGGATCGACCCAGCGTGCGGACCGCCCGTCACTGACTGCGCCCGCGGGCGGCGACCTTCCACACCTCTGTGAGGACGCCGTCCTCGACCACGTGATACTGATCGTAGAGGTTCACGGTCGTGCAGCCGTGACGCGGGATGAGCTCGATCTTGTCGCCGACGCGCAACTCCTGCGCCGGCCCTTCGAGCGTGATCTCGCCGTGTTCCTCGGAGAAGTCGAGCCACGTGGCGCCGTCGAGCAGAACGGCGGGATCGCCGAGCTCCGGGGTGATCGCCTTGAGTCCCGCAGCGACGATCGCCTTGCCCGGCCGCGGCTTGCTGATCACGGTGGCCAGCACGGTGAGCGCGTTCTCGTAGTCGGCGCCGCCCACGGCGGCGTACTGGGCGTCCATCGTGGCGTAGGAGCCGCACTGCAGCTCCGTCATCCACGGCAGCCGCCCGGTGATCGTGTGCGTGCCGGTGCCGCAGCCGCTGACGTTGGCGACGCGCAGTCCGGCGGCCTCGATGTGCTCCTTGACGGACAGCGCCTTGCGCATGTCGACCTCGGTGCGCGCGCGGCGCTCCTCGAAGGGCTCCAGGTTCTGCAGGTGGCCCTCGTAGGCCTGGAGCCCGCAGAAGAGCAGGCCGGGAGCGGCGGCGACCTGCCGGGCGAGGGCCAGCGCGGGCGAGCCCGACTCCACGCCGCAGCGGTCCATGCCGATGTTCACTTCGACGTAGCAGCGCAGCGTGACGCCGGCCGCCACAGCAGCCTCGGAGAGCTGCCGCACGTTGCCGGCGTCGTCCACCGCCACGGTGACCGTGCAGCGCTTCGCCAGCTCGACAAGGCGCGCGATCTTGAGCGGCCCGACGATCTCGTTGGCGATGAGGATGTCGGGGATGCCGCCGCCCGCCAGGGCTTCGGCTTCGCCGACCTTGGCGCAGGTGATGCCCACCGCGCCGGCGTCAAGCTGCAACTGCGCGATCTCGACGCACTTGTGCGTCTTGGCGTGCGGGCGGAGCTGCGCCGGCCCGCCGGCGGCGAAATCCGCCATCTTGCGGATGTTGCGCGTGAGCTTGGCCTTGTCGAGGATGAGCGCCGGCGTGTCGACTTCGTCGTAGAACGCCGGCGCCGGCCCGGCGGCCGCCGGGTCGGCGTTGTCGCGGTGCGCCATGAGGGACCTCCCGAATCTGGACGAACCCTACCATCGCCCGCTGCCGCCGCAAGAGGTAGACTTGCGATCGGATGAGGGCGCGTTGCAGGGCATCGAGTCGCGATGCAGCGCGCGGGGAGTCGTCGATGCCGGCCGCCGCCGGCGCGCCGGCGCCTCCTGCAGCAGAAGCTCGTGAGGGAATGGAGCGAGACGTGAAGCGTGATCTTGCACGACTGATCGACGAGCTGTCCGCGGACTACACCGAGCGCTTTCCGCGCTCCGCGGAGCTGGACCGTCGGGCGCGGCGGGTCATGGTCGACGGCGGCAGCCATGGCTATCGCCTCAACCGCCCGTTTCCGGTGCGCATCGACAGCGCCAGGGGCGCGTACATCCGCGACGTGGACGGTCACGACATCCTCGACCTCTGGCAGGGTCACTTCACCAATATCCTGGGCAACGACCCGGAGGTGGTCACCTCAGCGCTGGCGGCGGCCTTTGCCTCGGGCGTGGGGCTGCAGCACGGCCAGACCGACGCGCTGCAGATCGAGACGGCGGAGCTGCTCTGCCGTTGCCTGGGCGCCGAGAAGGTCCGCTTCGCCACCAGCGGCACTCTGGCGACGATGTACGCGACCATGCTGTCGCGAGCGTTCACAGGGCGTGATCTGGTCCTCAAGGCCGGCGGCGGCTGGCATGGCGCCCAGCCCTGGGGGCTCAAGGGGGTCTACTTCGCCGAAGGTCCGCAGCCGTGGGGTCCGGAGAGCGAAGGGCTCTCGGCGCATCTCACCGACGAGGTCCTCGTGTCACGCTTCAACGACCCCGAGGACCTGACCGAGCACTTCCGCATCCACGGCGAGCGTCTCGCCTGCATGATCATCGATCCCTTCGCGGGCGCCGGCAACTTCATTCTCGCCGCGCCTGAGTACCTGCGCACGGCGCGGGAGCTGGCGGATCGGTACGGCACGCTTCTCATCCTCGACGAGGTCATCAGCGGGTTCCGCTTCCGGGCGGGGGACCTGGGCTTTCTCTACGGCGTCCGGCCCGACCTGGTCACGGTCGGCAAGATCGCCGGCGGCGGCATGCCGTTCGCGGCTGTGGCTGGTCGCGGCGATGTCCTTGCTCTCTGCGGCCGCGAAGGTGGCGCCCGGGTGGCGTTCACGGGCGGCACCTTCTCTGGGCACCCGGCCGGCCTGCTCGCCGCGAAGACGATGATCTCCTATCTCGTGGAGCACGAGGCCGAGGTGTACCCGCGTCTCGCCGCATTGGGCGCGGAGATGCGCCGCGGGGTCGTCGGGGCGTTCGCCGCGGAGGGTGTCACCGCCCGCTGCACCGGCGAGCCCAACGAGCTCGTGCCGGGCTGCTCCATCTCGGCGATCCACTTCCCTCACGACGCGGCGACCGCGCTGGTCGGCCCCCAGGTGGTCCTCGATCCGGCGTACTGCAACACGCTGCTCAGCCAGAGGATCCTGCAGCTCGCCCTGCTGCTGGAGGACGTGTACACGCTCTTCGGCAGCTGCGCCCTCGGCATGGCCCACAACAGCGCCGACCTGGAACGGCTGGGCGACGCGTGCCGGGCCGCGGCGCGGCGCATCAGACCGTACCTGTAGGCTCGCGCGGCCGTGCTCGCGCGGTCGTGCCCGCGCGGCGGTGTGGCTGCGCGCGGGCCTCTACGCAGCGCTCAGGCCGCGCGCTCCTCCGCCGGCGCCGCGCCGAAGTCCGGGGCGCTCGGCGGCGGCCCTGCCGGCCCGCCGTCGGCGCCCGGCGCCGACGCCGCGCCGATTTGCGGCGTGCCCTCGATGCTCAGGTGAGGCAGCCACTGCAGCCAGCTTGGCAGGTACCAGTTCCAGGCGCCGAGCAGCTTCATCGCGGCGGGCGCCATGATGGAGCGGATCAGTGTCGCGTCCAGCAACACCGCGACGGCGAGGCCGAAGCCCATCTGCTGGAACATCACAAGGTCGCCGGCGGCGAAGCCCGCGAACACGGCGACCATGATCAGCGCCGCGCCGGTGATGATGCCGGCGGTCGCGCCCACGCCTTCGGTGACGGCCCTGGTGTTGTCCCCGGTGCGGTCCCACGCCTCCTTGATGCGGCTGAGCAGAAACACCTGGTAGTCCATGGAGAGCCCGCAGAGCACGGCGAACAGGAAGAGCGGCACCCACTGCTCGACCACATCGACCTTCTGGAAGCCCAGCAGGCCGGCGCCGACGCCCCGCAGCGACACCAGCGTGATGAGCCCGTAGGCGGCGCCCACGCTGAGGAGGTTCATGACGATCGCCTTGGCCGGGATAACGATGGAGCGGAAGGCGACCATGAGCAGGAGGAAGCTCAGGCTGAGGACGAGGGCCACGACCCACGGGAAGTAGCGATTCACGATGTCGATGTAGTCCTCGTTGCCGGCCGTCTGGCCGGTGACGTAGACGCGCGCGCCGCTGCCGTCGAAGGCCCGCGGGATGAGGGTGTCCCGCAGCCGGCGCACCTTGTCCAGGGCCAGCGTGCCGACGGAGTCGCCGTTCACGGGCGCCGAGATCAACGCCAGGGCGCCCGACTCCGCCACCTGGGACTGCACGGGGCCGAACGCCTTGTCGGTGGAGAGCGCGCTCTTGAGGCGCGCGATGCCGGAGCGGACGGCCGACGAGGTCACCGGGCCGTCCACGACGATCAGCAGCGGGCTGACGCCCCCGGCGGAGAACTGGCGGTCGAGCACGCCGAAGGCCGCCTTGCTCTCGAAGCCGGCGGGGAAGCTGCTGACGCCCGACACACCGGTCTTCATGAAGACGGCCGGCGCCGCGGCGAGCAGGAGCACGCCCACGCCGATGGCGAGGGCGAGCGCCGGCCGGCGCATGGCGCGTTGCGCGAGGCGCGCCCAGGCGGAGGTGCGGCCGTCACTCTTCGCCGACAGCAGCCGCCGGCCGAGGTATGGCACTTTGAGGCTGTTGACGCGGTCGCCGAGCAGGCTGAGGACGGCGGGCAGCAGCGTGAGCGCCGCCAGCACGGACATGGCCACCACGAGGATGGCCCCGATGGCGAGGCCGCCGAAGATGCTGGTCGGGACGATGAGGAGGCCGAACAGGGCCAGCACCACCGTGAGCCCGCTGAACAGCACGGCGCGGCTGGCCGTGCCCCCGGTGACGGTGATGGCGTCGATCTTGCCGCGCCCCAGGGCGCGCTCCTCACGGTAGCGCGAGACGATGAACAGGGAGTAGTCGATGCCCGTGGCCAGGCCCATCATGCTGATCATGTTGATGGCGAACACGGAGACGTCGAAGGTCCGCCCGACCAGCGCGGTGAGCGCCACGGCTACCGTGATCGCGATCAGGCTGAGCACGATGGGCAGGCCCGCCGCCACCACGGCGCCGAACACGATGAGCAGGATGATGAGGGCGATCGGCACGCCGATGCGGCCTGCGTCAGGTCGCTCTCGGCCGTCTGGCTGAAATCGCTCTGGATGCTGGCCGTGCCGGTGATGAGCGCATCGAAGCCGCCCTTGCCGTCGGCGGCGTGCACGACGGCGTGTACCTTGTCGATGTTCTTCTCCGCCTGGGCGAGGTCGCCGGCCATCACGATGGGGAGGATGGTGCTGTGTCCGTCGGCCGCGGCGAGGGTCTTGCCGCCGCCCTGGTAGTAGCTGGCGACGCCATCGACGACGCGGGGCCGAGCGCCGTCAGCTTTGCCTGCAGCGCGACGACGGCGGCGCGGAAGGCGGGGTCGTTGATCGTGGCCGTCCGCGAGCGCACGATAACGACCTCGTTGGCCTTCTGCGGCATGTCGAGCTTCCGCGCCAGGAGCTCCTGGCCGGTCTTTGAGTCGGGCCGCCCGAGAAAGCTGTACTGCGCCGTCAGGCTGCCGGGGAGCACGAACGCGATGATGGCGCCGGCTCCAAGGAGCGCGAGCACCCAGATGCCCACGGTCAGCCACGGCCTCCTCGCGGAGCCTCGCGCCAATGTCGTCGTGGAGAGTCCCATGAGTACCCCTCAGGGACACGGCTCCGCGCTGGTGCGCGAAACCGGAGAGTTATTGTCTCGATTGAGAGGCGTGTGCCTGGGGAGCGCCGCGGGGAAACGTGGTGGGCGCTCCCCGCAGCGGTCGCGAAGCCGGCCGCACGACCGCTGGGCAGCGAAAGACGGGCCGGGGAAGCGGCTGCGCCCCCCCCGGCCCGTGTGCGGACCGACTAGTGCCGGCCGACCGTCAGGTCACCGGCGGCGGAGGCGGAGGAGCTGGGCTCTCCGGCGCCGCCGGCTCAGCCGGCGGCGGCGTGGGGGCCGCGGCCTCAGGTGGTGGCGTCGTGTACGGCGCGGCCTGGGCCGGCGGCGGGCTCAGCGGCTGCGGCTGCAGCGGCTGCGCGAGCGGCGGAGGCGGCGTCATCGGCTGCGCGGCGGGCCCAGGAGTCGGAGGCACGTACCCCTGTCCGGCCGGCGGCAGCGGCATCGCCTGCGGGGCAGGCCCGGGAATCGGAGGTACGGACTGCCACGGGACGTGCGCCGGCGCGATCGGCTGACCGGTAGGCGGCGCCATCGGCGGGCCCACCGGCTGCCCGTATCCCGGCGCCACGTTGGCGACCTGCTTGTACTGGTAGTTCCCGAAGCCGAGCACGAGGTACATGATCCCCGAGAAGAACCAGAGCAGGACGCCGAAGCCCGTACCCTGGCCGAAGTTCTTGGCCACGTCCAGAGCCAGGAACAGCGACATTACCCAGATGGCGATGATCAGGATCCAGCCGACGATCGGGATCCAGCCGAGCAGTGCGCCGACCAGCATGACCCAGAACCACCAGACCGGGCGCCCGGCGATCTGCACCCAGATGTAGAGGTTGTAGAACGGGATGATGGCCGCCCAACCGGGGTGACCGGCCTTGATGAAGGTCTTCCACAGGCCGATGACGACCAGGACGTAGAAGGCGATCATCAGCAGGAACATGATGACCGCCCCTGCTCCGCTTGCCGCGTAGCTGTAGCTGTAGTCCATGACGTACGCCTCCTTGTTCTGGCCCAGTCGGGTCGTTCTCGTGAATCTTCAGCGCCTTTCACGGACATCCTGCCCGCTGCGCGGCGCGAGTACGCTTTTGGCACGGGCTTTGAGATGCGAAAGGACGGGCCGGGAGGCGGTTCTTCCGCCTCCCGGCCCGTCCTTGATCAGGTCTTGCGAGCTTGGTCAGCTCAAGCGTTCACCGGCTTGTACTGGTCGCCGCCGAACCCGAGGATCAGCATGAAGATCGGCTTGAGCAACCACAGACCGATGCCGTAGCCGGTGCCATGGCCGAAGTTCCGGGAGACGTCGATGCTCACGATCAGGTCCATGATGATATTGACGAACGGGATGAAGTACAGGATGAGCCACCAGCCGGGACGTCCGCCCACCTTGATGTAGAGATAGAGGTTGTAGAAGGGAATGATGGCTCCCCAGCCCGGCCTCCCCGCTTTCACGAAGGTGCGCCAGTAGCCGATGATGACGATGACGATCCAGGCGACATACAGGATCCACATGACCCCGCCGAACAGCCCTGCGACCCAATTCGTGGTTTCGCCGATCATACTTGCCTCCTGTTTCGTAACCCCTATGAATGAATGACTGCGTGTTCCCTGCCGGCGGCACGCATCCTGCAATGCCAACCTTATCGGATGCGCACGCGCCGAACTTGAACATGAGCTTGGCGAACGGTCCGCGGAGCGGCGCCGACGCGTATACTCCAGCCACGGGCGCGCGACGCGGCCCGCGGTCCCCAGGGGCGACAGAAGGGAAGCGCGATGAAGTGCGAATCACGGTGGGGCGAGGCCGGCGGCCTTGTCGGCGCGCCCGAGCCTGCGGCCCTTGCAGGGGAGCGCGCCGCATGAGCCGGCTGCCGCGGCGCATCGCCACGGGCGTGTACCAGATCTCCCTGGGCAGCGTGAACGCCTTTCTGATCGACCTTGACGACGACGGCGTGGGGTCGGGGGCACCGGCCGCCGGCGGGGGCACTGCCCCCGGCGGCCTCGTCCTCATCGACACCGGCGTGGCGCGCGGCGCCGCGCGCATCGGCGCGGCCATCCGCGACCTCGGCCGCGCGCCCGGCGACCTGCGCGCCATCGTGGTCACGCACCTGCACCGCGACCACACGGGCGCGCTCGCGGAGGTCAAGCGCCGCACCGGCGCCGAGGTATGGATGCACCCGGCCGACGCTGCGCTCGTGCGCGAAGGCCTGTTCGCGCGCCCGCTCGAGCCGGGGCCGGGTCTTGTGCGCAGCGCCCTGGTGCGGCTCATCGACAGGCGGCCGGCGCGGCGCGGCGAGCCCATCGCCGTCGAGCACGAAGTGTACGACGGCGAAGTGCTGCCGTTCGCCGGCCTGAAGGCCGTGTACACGCCGGGGCACACGGCCGGCCACCTGGCCCTGCTGCTGCCGCGGGACGGCGGCGTGCTCTTCGTCGGCGACGCCGCGACCAACTTCGTGCGCCTCGGCTGGGGGCCGATCTACGAGGATGTGAGCGAAGGACGCGACAGCCTCGCCAAGCTCGCGGCCCTCGACTTCGAGGTGGCCGCCTTCGCCCACGGCCGCGCCATCCGCGCGCGCGCCGGCGAGCGCTTTCGCGCGCGCTGGCCGTCCGCGCGCTGACGCGGCCGCCGACGGGCGCTCCTTTTTGCGCCCCTGTGCGGTACTCTGCGCGAGACGGCGACGGGAGGAAGCGGCGATGAGACTGATGAGCCGGGCGCGGGCGCGCGAGGCCTTGATCCTGATCGCGGCGCTGGCGAGCCTGCTCGCTCTGGGCGCCGGCGCGGCGGCCTGCGGAGGGACGGCGACGAGTCCTTCGTCCTCGCCGTCGCCGCAGGCCTCCCCGATGCGGCTCAAAGTCATGGAGTTCAACATCGAGTACGGCGGCACGCAGATCTCGTTCGCGAAGGTCGTCGAGGCGGTCAAGGCGGCCGACCCCGACGTGGTCGGGCTGGAGGAGGCGCAGACAAACACCGGCAGGCTCTCCAGGGCGCTCGGCTGGCAGTACTACAGCAACGGCATGCAGCTGCTCTCGAAGTACCCGATCCTCGAGCCCTCCGGCTCCGACGGCGCCTACGTGCTCATCCAGGTGCGGCCGGGCGCGTGCGTCGCCGTCTCCAATGTGCACCTGCCGTCGGAGGCGTCCGGGCCGCACCTGATCCGCATCGGGAAGTCCGCGGCGCAAGTGGTCGCCAGCGAGGAGAAGGTGCGCCTGCCTTCCATCCAGAAGCAGCTCGAGGTGCTGCCGCCCCTGGCCGACAAGGGCATCCCCGTCTTTCTGCTGGGCGACTTCAACGCCCCCTCGCACCTCGACTACACCGCGGCGGTCGTGGGCACCCGCGACTACGTGAAGTACGTGGTCGAGTGGCCGGTGAGCAAGGCCGTCGAGGCCGCCGGTTTCCGCGACGCCTGGCGCGAGGTGTACCCGGACCCCCTGCAGAGCCTGGGGCTCACCTGGTGGGCCGCCCGCCCCAGGGTCGACGGCTGGAACCCGGGGCCCAACACCCCGCAGGACCGCATCGACTTCATCTACGCGGCCGGCCCTGCGAAAGCGCTGGCCGGCCAACTGGCCGGCGAGGTGGGCGGCCCGGAGGTGAGCTTCCCGGTGGATCCTTGGCCGTCGGACCACCGCGCGGTCATGGCGACCTTCGCGGTCACCCCCGGGACGCCGCCGACGATGGTCGCGGCGAACCAGCGGCTCCTGACTGTCGGCCGGCCGCTCGAGGTCACCTACCACGGTCCCGGCGGCGGCTCGGCCGCGGTCCGGCTCGTGCCCGCGGGCGCGTCGCCCGGCGCGGCGGTCGCCGAACAGCCGGCCGCGTCGGTCGACGGGGCGGTGACCTTCCCGACCGCCGACCTGCAGCCCGGCGCCTACGAGGTCGTGCTCACCGAAGGCGCCGCCGCCACGGAGCTGGCGCGCACGCCGGTCTGGCTGAAGGCCGTGGGCGCCAAGCCCACGCTCATCACCGACAAGCCGAGCTACGCCAAGGGCGAGCCCATCGTCGTCTCGTGGGACAACGCGCCCGCCAACCGCTGGGACTGGATCGGCGTGTACAAGGCCTCCGCGGCCGATCCCCTGGTCGACTACTACCTGATCTGGCAGTACACGGGCGGCCCCGCCTCGGGCACGGTCGCCGGGCCGCCGGCCGGCACGTTGGCCCTCGACGACACCGCCTGGGGCGAGCCCTGGCCGCTGCCGCCGGGCGAGTACAAGGTCTACTACCTGCTGGCCGACGGCTACGAGGCGGTGGCCGCGGCGAGCTTCACGGTCGCGAAGTAGGGCCGGGGTCGGCACGCCGGCGAGGGCCAGGAGCCTGCCGAGGAACGCCGCGCAGGCGGCGCGCAGCTCGCGGTCCGGGTGATGCACATGCAGCACATTCCCTGGCCGGCCTCAACACACGCCCACGGCCGCCACGTCGGCGCTCCGGAGTACAATGGTTGTGGAGTCGCTCAATCGCGAGGTGAGGCCCGATGACGATCGACGGAGTCGTGCGCGAAGCGTTGCACCCGGATCCAGCGATGCGCGCCGGCATCGCACGCGAGTTGCTCAACAGCCTCGAGTCCCAGACAGGATGAGTTCCATGAAGAAGACGGTCTATCTGGATGCAACCATTCCGAGCTATCTGTTTGACGAACGGGAAAGCATTCGCGAGTACATCACGGTCACCAAGAGATGGTGGGACGAGGAAAGCAGGCGCTTCCATGTCTGTGTGTCCGAAGAAACAATCGCTGGACTGAGCGAAGGCGACTATCCTCGTCAGCATGAGATACTGGGGTTCGTGGCACAACTCCAGGTCTTGCCACCTGACGAACAGATAGTGGAGATCGCGCGCGTCTATCTGGACAGCTACCTGATGCCGCGAGTATTCAGGGGTGATGCCCTGCACCTCGCACACGCGGCCTTCTGCAAGTGCGATTTTCTGTTGACGTGGAACTGCAACCATCTGGCGAATGCGAACAAGCGCCAGCACATCCGCATCATCAACGCGCGGCTCGATCTGCCCATGCCGGAGATCGTCACGCCGCTTGAACTGCTCACGGAGGCTGACCATGCTGACGAATGAGCTGCTGGAGGCGAAGTACCGCGCCCAACGTGCCCTGGCAGACCAAGGCGGCGATGATCTGCACGAGTATGCGCAGAATCTGCACCGAATCGTGCGAGACGCAGAGCGCAAGCATGGCCTCAGGTTTCGCTATCGGCAGGCCGCTGAGAAGACGGCGCCTTCGCACGATGTGCAAGCGCGATCAGGCAGCCGCAAGACAGGCGCCTGACCGACGGTTCCGGCCGATCGCCTACGGTGCGCGATCGCGAGAGGGCTCTCATCGACTCGGCGGCGGCTGAGTCGCGGGGCGCTATGCGCATGATCGCGTCCACACCTGGAATGCCCCGTGGGCGCTATCATGTCCGGCACTCCAGGAGGTACCACACATGAGCGGATCGCCCACCATCATCCCCATCTCGGATCTGCGCAAAGACGCATCGGGCGTCATCAAACGTGCGGCGCTCGCGCACGAGCCGGTATTCATCACGCAACACGGCCGGCCGGCCGCGGTCCTGGTGGACACGCAGACCTATGAGCGCACGCAGCGCCAGTTCCAGATCCTGCGGCTCCTCGCCCGTGACACAGCGCAGATCGAGGCCGGCGTCGGTCGCGACATGGACGCGGTGTTCGCCGACGCCGACGAGCTTCTCAGCGAGATGTGACCCTGCTCGTCAGGTTCACGCCGACGGCGGACGCCGAGCTCCTCGCCGCCATCACCTACATCGGCGCGGACAGCCCCTCGGCGGCCCGCGAGGACCAGCCGTTGCCGTCCCCTCGCGCGGCCCCGGTTCTGACAGGCCGCCCATGAGGTCTTGACGAAGAAGTCCAGACCGGTCGCTTCGCCGATGATGGCCGCGAGCTCCTTCTTGTGGGTCATCACGTAGAGCGCTTTGGCGAGGCGGCGGGCGAGCGGTACCTTGCGCGGGCGCAGCGCTTCGATGGACGCCGCGGATTTGTCCAGACCGGCGAGGCGGTGCACGGTCCGGCGGGTGTCGGCGTACGAGACCGATTCGGCGAAACCCCGCCCGATCTCCCGGCCGTCTGCGTTCTTGAGGATGACGGCGCCCTCGGCGTGCTGGGCGCCGTTGGCGAAGAAGCCCGATTGCGCCTCGCGCACGATCGGCGTCATCGTGAACGTGCGGATGTCCTCCGGGACCCCGTCCGCGAAGCGGAATGCCCAACCGTTGGGATACCAGGTGTCGGTCACCAGGTACCGCGACGGGTCGGGGGAGCGATCGGCCTTGATCCAGGCGGTGACCTCGGGAGTCCCCCGGATGATCGAGGTCTGCTTGTCGGCAGCCATGTAGGCCCCGGCCACCGCCACCGACATCACCGCCGGCGGCGCGTCGCCGGTCTGCTGGTAGAGCTCCGCGTGGGCATGCGCGTGGGGTACGAACGCCGTGAGCTGGCGATCGCCGTCGAACTGAGCCATGAACCAGTCCCAGCCGACGGGCGGCGGGGTGGAGGTGTTGTTGGCCGCCCGCATGACGGACGACCTGGGCACGCCCGCGAGGCATCCCCATTGGTGGTCGAACCAGAAGACGCCTCGCGCCAGCGGGATCGTCTCGTCGTCCAGCCGCAGCGTGCTGACGGCGGGGTCGAGCTGTAGGTTGGGGATCGAGTAGTACAGAGACCCGATGCCGTCGATGCTCGGCATGCAGCCGGAATCGCCTTGGAGCAGCGTCTCTTTGCCCGACAAGAATGTGAGGTCGATCGACAGTTTGCGCCGCGGTTTGGTCCCCTTGTCCAGACCCCACGCCTTGATCGTGACCGGGAAGAATCCACCGCTGCGATGGCACTCGATGGTGTTGCGCCCCAGCCGATACACGAAGGGGTCGGTCTGATAGTCGACAAGGCCACTGGTCGCCGCCAGGACGACCGGCTCGGCCTGGAAGTGACGGCCGCCGGCCTCGCTGATCGCGAACTGCAGCTCGACGGTCTGGTTCTCGTCGTCCGTCAGGCCGAACCCGGCGGCCAGCGCCGGCGGGTACAGAGCCGTCTGGAGGAACATCAGCTCGACGCCGTGCTCCTTGCCATCGACGCTCCAGCAGCTGCCGACGAAGAAGTGCCAACCGACCCGGCTGCGCACCTTCGGCAGATGATCGCGTGGGAAGCGCAGATCCGCCGGCGCCGGGACCATGTCGTGGCCGACGCTGGCCGGCGGGCCGAGGAACCCGGTCGCGATCGCGTACGCCTGGTGGGGAGACAGCTCTTCACACTGGTCCGGAAGTCGCCGGTAGATCTTGCGGTAGCTCGGGGTGTGCGAAACAGGGTGCTCGATCAGGTACCTGAGGAAGCGCCGCCGTCCGGCCCTGGCGCGTCGCCGCCAGGTCAGGTCCGCAGGGACGACAGCGGATTCAGGATGGCTCGGCGAGCAGGTGCAGGATGAGCTTGTCGCCCGCCGCTTCGGGACTGAAGAACGCGGTTGACCCGGTCAGCCCGATGCGCTGGTCCGCGGCGTCATCGGCCAGGTTCAGTTGCCGGCTCAGGCCGAACTTGGTGACCTGGACCGTCGTGGTGGCCCGGTCGAAACGCATGAGCTCGCGCGTGGTCTTGCCGAGCTCCGTGCGATCGAGCACGTGGATGGTGGTGGGGGTCACGGCGACGAGCATGCGCACGGTCACCCCTTTGTCCGCCGCGGCCACACTACGCTCCGCGTGGAGGGTGGCTCCCGCCAACGCGCCATGGGCCAGCGGGCCGCCGACGTCCAGGGCGGCCGCGGCGGCTCCGCTGACCACGCCCGCGATAGCGATCTTCACGTAGTCGTCCTGAAGGCCGAAGATGCCCGCGACCAGGATCTCCTCGCCGGTCCCGATGATCTGGGCGGCCTCCTGTTTGAGCTCCTGTTCGTCCATGGGGCGCACTGTCTCACAGGGCTTGGCGGGGCGCAATGGCCGGTCTGCCGCCGCGACTGCCGGGGAGCCCGAGCGCCGGCCCCAGCAGCTCACCGGCGGCGGCGACCGCGGCGTCCAGGTCGAAGGCGGGGTCGAGCGCCGCCTGCAGGGCGAGGCCGTCGGCGATCGCCTGGAGGACGGCGCCGACGGCGGGTCGCCGCCAGGCGGACCCGCTGCCCGCGTCCACTCCGGCCATGTCGAGGTCGAGCTCGCGGTACTCGGCGAACAGGTCGGCCACGCGCCTGCTGAGCAGGGGGTCGCGCAGCGCGAGCACCATGAGCTCGAAGAAGTCGCGCTGACCGGGCACGTCGCGGCCCTCCTCGCGGACGAGCTCGAGGTAACCGTCGAGGCCGCGGCCGCCGGCCTCGGAGCGCATCCGCCAGATGCCCACGGCGAGGTCGTGGAAGAGCGAGTCGATGAGGATCTCGAGGAGGCCGGCGCGGCTGCCGAAGTGGTAGGGGATGAGGGTGCGGCTGACGTTGGCCTCGTTGGTCACCGCCTCGATGGTGAGGCCCTCGAAGCCGCGCTCGCGCAGCAGGGTCCGCGCGGCCGCGAGGATGCCGCGGGCGCTCGCCGACAGGCTCCCGACCGGGTCCTCGATCGACAGACCCGGCGCCGCCCTGTCGGTCACCTTGGCCGCCTTGGGCCGGCCCCGCGGGCGCCGGCCGGCCGCTTCGTCGGTACGCTGGTCGCCGCTCACCCCGTCGCCGCCTCCATCGCACGCCCTTTTCTTGTGTTGACTTTTCAGGCCGTGATTCTATCGTGCAGGCACCCGGTGACCGCGAGCGGAGGAGTATCCATGAAGGTCCTGATAGTCGGCAGCGGCGGCGTGGGCGAATCGACCGCGGCGATCGCCAGGCGGCGCGATCCCAGGGGCGAGCTCTTTGAGACGATGGTGATGGCCGACTACGACCTCGCGAAGGCGCAGGCGGCCTCCGCGCGGCTCGGCGATGAGAAGCGCTTCCCCGCCGAGCAGTGCGACGCGGCCAACGTCGACCAGATGGTCGCCCTGGTCAAGAAGCACGACGCCGACATGCTCTGCAGCTTCCTGCCGGTCGAATTCAACATGTTCACGCTGGAGGCGGCGCTCAAGGCGCGCGTCCACCACATGGACGCCTCGACGTCGCTGTCGATCCCTCACCCGACCGACCCCTTCAACCAGTCGGGCAAGGTGCTGGGCGAGGACGAGAAGGCGCTGAGCGATGACTTCGTGAAGATCGGCAAGCTGGGCTTGATGGGATTCGGCGTCGAGCCGGGCATGGCGGACTGGTACTGCCGCTACGCCGCCGACCACTACTTCGACGAGATCGACGAGATCGGCGTGCGCGACGGCGCCAACCTCGAGATCCCCGGCTTCCAGGGCATCAGCTTCGGCTTTTCAATCTGGATGACCATCGAGGAGTGTACCAACCCCGCCGTGGTGTGGGAGCGCGAGCGCGGCTTCTACACCGTGCCGCCGCTCTCCGACCCCGAGCCGTTCTACCTGCCCGAGGGCATCGGCTGGGTCGACTGCGCCCACGTCGAGCACGAAGAGGTGGTGCACGTGGGCTGGAGCGAGAAGCTGCTCAAGGGCGTCAAGAAGGCGACCTTCAAGTACGCGCTCGGCGACGAGCTCATCGCCGCCATGGAGGTCCTCAAGTCGATCAACCTGCACTCGCTGCAGCCGATCACCGTCAAGGGCGCGCAGGTGCGGCCGCGGGACGTGGTCGAGGCGGCCGCCCCAGATCCGAATGAGATCGGCAAGCGCTACGTCGGCCAGACCTGCGGGGGCACGTGGGTCAAGGGCCGCAAGGACGGCGCGGAGCGTCAGGTCTACCTCTACCAGGTGGCCGACAACCAGGAGAGCGTGGCCCTGTACGGCACCCAGGGCGTCGTCGCGCAGACGGCCTTCCCGGGCGTGATCGCGCTCGAGCTGCTGGCCACCGGCAGGCTGCAGGGCTACAAGGGCAACCCCGAGGCCGGCGTCTACCCGGCCCAGGCGTTCACCTGCGACGACTTCGTGGAGCTGCAGAAGGAGTACGGGTTCCCCGGCGGCGCGCTTGAGATGGACTCGGAGTACAAGCGCGCTCAGGACCACGGGGCGATGCTGGCGCCGGTGCGCGCTCGCGCGGGCGGAGCGCCGGCATGACGGCAGCGAGGTTCGAGGGCAAGGTGGCGCTGGTCACCGGCGGGGCGTCGGGCATCGGCCTGGCGACGGCGGAGCGGCTGCTCGCAGAGGGAGCCGCGGTCGTGATCGCCGATCTGAACGGCGAGGCCGCCGAGGCCGCGGTGGCCGCGCTGCGCGGCCGCGGCCTCGAAGCCGTGCACGCCGCGCGCTGCGACGTGACGCGCGGCGCCCAGGCGAAGGCGCTCGTGGACGACATCGTCGCCCGCCACGAGCGCCTCGACGTGCTCTTCAACAACGCCGGCATCTTCGAGCCCGGCGAGGTACACGAGATCGGCGAGGAGGCTTGGGACCGCCAGATCGGCGTCAATCTGCGCTCCGTCTATCTGGTCTCGCACCACGTCGTCCCGGTGATGCTGGCGCAGGGCGCCGGCGCCATCGTCAACAACGCTTCGGTGGCCGGCCTCGTCGGCGACCACGCGGCGGCCGCCTACTGCGCCGGCAAGGGCGGCGTGGCGCTGCTCACCAGGCAGATGGCGCTCGACTACGCCACGCGCGGCATCCGCGTCAACGCCATCTGCTGCGGCGAGATCGACACGCCGCTGTTCGTGCGCGAGTCGGGGCAGCTCGGCATGACGCCCGACGAGTACCGGGCGATCCTCAACGAGGCGCACCCGATGGGCCGCATCGGCCTGCCCTCCGAGGCGGCCGCCGCGGTCGCGTTCCTGGCCAGCGACGACGCGAGCTTCGTCACCGGCGTGCTGCTGCCGGTCGACGGCGGCTACGTGGCGCAGTAGGAGGAGTCATGCGCGGATTGAACTATAAGGTCGCCTTGGTCACAGGCGGCTCTTCCGGGCTTGGCGAGGCGATCGTCTACCGGCTCGCCGAGGAGGGCGCGAGCGTCGCCGTGGGCGGCCGCGACGCGGCGAAGACGCAGGCGGTCGCCGAGCGGGCGGCCGCGCGAGCCCGCGAGAACGGCCATGCCAGCGAGCACGCGGTCGTGCTCGGCGACGTGAGCGTCGTGGCCGACTGCGAGCGCCTGGTCGCCGAGACGCTCGCGCGCTTCGGCGGCCTCGACATCCTCGTCAACTCCGCGGGCGTGTGGCTCGAGAAGTCGATCCTCGACACCAGCGAGGCGGACTGGGAGTGGTGCATCGGCGTCTGCCTCAAGGGCACGTACTTCATGTGCAAGGCGGCGCTGGCGCATATGGTCCCGCGCCGCGCCGGCGTCATCGTCAACCTGGCCAGCGACTCGGGCATCCACGGCGAGCCCGGCGCGGCCGTGTACTCGGCGGCCAAGGCGGGAGTGGTGATGATGACCCGGGCGCTGGCCATCGACCACGGCCCCGACGGCATCCGCGTGTGCAGCGTGTGCCCGGCGATCTTCGACACGCCCATGCTCGCCAACGCCGTCGCCGCGGCGCCCGACCCCGTGGCCTACACGGCCGGCATGGAAGAGGCGTACCCGCTGAGACGCATCGGCCGCCCGGAGGAGCTCGCCGCCACGGTCGCCTTTCTGGCCTCCGACGAAGCGAGCTTCGTCACCGGCCGCACCTTCGTCGTGGACGGCGGGGTGACCGCCTGAGCTTGACCGGCCCGCGACGGCGCCCTTCGGGCTCGCGGGCCGCGCTCGTCAGCGGGTTCCGCGAGGCGGAGCTAGGCCCCGACCTTCTCCATCTGAAGAAACGACACCGCGGAGAGGTTCGTCATGCCGACCAGGTTGCCGCTGCAATCCAGGTGCAGGTAGATACCCTCAGAAACCGCTATCGTCTTCTCCGCCGCGGCGTCCGAAAACTCGATCGGCGCGGTGTCGGTGTCAGTGAAGGAGATGATCTTCGTGAAGAGCGCGCGCCTGGATGGGTCCGGGGCCGACCGCCGGGGTCTTGTCGAGGGGATGCAGGTGGCAGTTGCAGGGGTGCAGGCGCCGTTCGAGTCAGGTTCGCACGCGCGAGGTGCGGCCTATCGCAGCATCTTGAGAATGTGCTTCGCCAGTGTGTCGGCGATCTCCCTGTGCCGAGGTACCGGCTGGCTGACTTTGGTCGACGGGTTCTGATACCAGTCATGATCGCCGCCGTGCCGGATGAGCACGCATCCGATCGACCCCAGGGAGCGGACGAGCTCGGAGCGTTTCACGCGACGCTCAGCTCACCGACCTTGTGCACGCAAGGGATCTGCCCCGAGGTGAGCTCGTTGTAGATCTCCTGGAGATTCTCCTTGAGCTCATCCAGGGTCTCGCCCTGCGTGCGGTAGTCCGGGTACTCTTCCAGCCAGCCCACGATCAGCTCGCTCTCCTGGTAGTAGATGAACCTCTTGGTCTCCATGATGTCCCTTCTTCGGTTCCGCCGCGGGCGAGGGATGAGCCCGTCCGGCCGAGCCTGAGCGCCGCGTTCGCCGCTGACGAGGGTTTCATTATACCCTCGCCGACCTGGCGCTCGCGGGGCTTGCACCCTGATCCCGCGCACAGGGCGACCAGCCGGGAGGCCGGCGGCGCGGAGATGCTGGGGCGCCGCCCATCCGATCGTGCTCCGGCTCTGCCGCTACCCGAGCTGGCGCAGCGTGGCCTCGATCTCGCTGGTCAGCAGGTAGAGGTCGAGGTCGGCGGGGTCATCTGGCGCGAAGGCCCGAAAGCCGAGTCGTTCCCACCAGGTGCGAGCGTGGTCGTCGAGGGCGCTGTCGTCGAGGGCGCTGACGACCGCGGTCCGGTCGACCGTGACTCCGCCGATGAGCAGGGCTGGCCAGCGACCCGAGCAAGGGAGTCGCGCGCGCCTGCGGAGCCGCCGGAGCGGGGGTAGTACTGCGAGGGAAGATAAGGAATCCCGGCGGATCCTTGTCTTCCCCCCGGCGAGCGAGCCTACGAATGGCCGTACGCGACCCGACAGTTAGGGAATCCTCATCTTCCCTTGTTGTGTGCGCCCAGACAGTTGGAGGCGAGGCCCTTCGGGTGGACCGACAACGACAAGCTCGTCGTCGCCTGCCGGCGCGAGTCCGGTCCGGGTAGCCGCCAGGAGGCCCGCTAGCAGGCTGGCGGCCGGGCCGGGAAACGGGCCCGCTCGAAGCCCGGCGTCAGAAGCCCTTGCAGGGGGAGCGACTGTCCGTGGCGTCAAGCGAAGCCCGCCGCGTCGTTAGTCGCTGTAAGAGAATGACTAGAACTATTCCCCGACTTCTGCTACACTGCGGACATGGAGGCCGAGTCTGCGGGAAGACGGTTCGCACTGCTGGGATGGGCGCTCGATGAGCGGTTGCGGCGGCTCTTCGCGGCGACGGAGGCCAAGGAGCTGGGGCGCGGCGGCGTGACCGCCGTGGCGGCCGCGACCGGAGTCTCGCGGCGCGCCATCCATGTGGGCCTCAAGGAGCTCGCCGCGCAGGCGCAGGCGCCGCGGGAGCGGCCCCGGAGGGTGCGCCGCCCCGGAGCCGGGAGAAAGCGCCTCACCGAGCTGGATCCCACCCTGCTCGCGGACCTGGAGCGCCTCATCGACCCGCTCACGCGGGGAGACCCGCAGTCAGCCCTGCGCTGGACCTGCAAGAGCCTGCGGCGCCTCTCCGAGGAGCTGCGCGCGCAAGGCCACCGCGTCAGTCACACCGTGGTCGGCGAGCTGCTCCGCGGCATGGGCTACAGCCTGCAGGCCAACGTCAAGACCCTGGAGGGCGGCGGCCACCCCGACCGCAACGCGCAGTTCGAGCACTTGAGCCGTGAGGTCGAGCGGCGCCTCGGGGAGGGGCAGCCGGTGATCTCGGTGCTCGCCAAGAAGAAGGAGCTGATCGGCCCCTACAAGAATAGCGGCCGCACCTGGCGCGCCAAGGGCCTGCCGGAGGAGGTCGAGGTCCACGACTTCATCGACCCCGAGCTGGGACGCGTGAATCCCTACGGTGTCTATGACCTGGCCGCGAACGAAGGCTGGGTCTGCGCGCCCGCAGATAACGACACCGCCGCCTTCGCAGCGCAGACCATCCGCCGCTGGTGGGAGGCGCTCGGCGAGCCGGTCTACGGCGGCGCCCGTGAGCTCCTGATCACCGCCGGCGGCGGCGGCAGTAACGGCAGGCGGGTGCGCCTCTGGAAGACCGAGCTGCAGCGCCTCGCCGATGAGACCGGTCTCGCGATCCGCGTCTGTCACTTCCCGCCCGGGACGAGCAAGTGGATGCGGGTCGAGCAGCGCCTCTTCAGCTTCATCGGCATGAACTGGCGGGGACGACCCTTGATCAGCCACGAGGTGATGATCGACCTGATCGCCGGCACGCGCACGCGCAGCGGCCTGCAGGTGCACGCCGAGCTCGACGAGGCCTCCTACCCGAAGGGCCTCAAGGTCACTGATGCGCAGCTCGCCGCCGTCAACCTCACGCGCGATGCGTTCCACGGTGAGTGGAACTACACGATCCGTCCGCGGCCGCCGAATTCGTGATCTCTATCTATCTACGTCCACTACCAACGGGATCGACCTGGCTCGTTTCGCTCGCAGGCTATCCCGCCAACGTCGGGCGGCCGATGCAACACAGTGGACAGCCGGCAAGAGGGCGCACGACTCGCCGTTGAAGTATCATGCTGGGCGAGAACGCCATGGATCGACGCACTTCTCCACGACAGCAGAGAGCGAACGATGAGAACAGGATTCGTCGAGCGATACGGCAAACTGACCGAGCTCGACCGGTCATTCGACCTCGAGCTCTGGCAAGATCAACCAGCCCAGGCGCGCTTTGACGCCACCTGGGAACTGATCGTCCACGCCAACAAGGTCAAAGGCGGCGATGTTCGTCAACTCCGACTTCAGCGATCTGTTGAGGCTTTTCAACACCAACCAGGTTAGCGGCGGCTATGCGCTGATCCAGTACGCCGAGCCGCGTTACACCAAAGACCTGGATCTCCGGATCAGCGCCGACGCGACCAACGCCACAGCCGTCTATCGCGCCCTGCGCGAATTCGGCGCGCCTTTGGCGGATTTGACCGCAGCCGATTTCGCCCAGGAAGGCTACTTCTACCAGATGGGTGTGCCACCGGTACGCGTGGACATCTTGATGGGTATCCCTGGTGCGGTCTTCGCTGAAGCCTGGCCCAGACGTATGGAAGTGGACTTCGACGGGTCGTCGGCGCCGTTCATCGCCCGGCAAGACCTCATCGCGGCAAAACGTGCGGCAGGGCGCCCCCAGGACTTGCTGGATGTCGAGCAGTTGACGCACCCCGAAGGCGGATCCACCAAACGCCGCAAAGTCGAATGAGTGGTGCGTTCCTGGTGCGATAGTCGAGCCGCCTGAGACCACCTCTTCCACAGCGGCGTCGGCAACAGCGGCAGCGTCCGGCCGAGCTGAATACCGGCAAGCGCAATCACCCAGCGGCAGGAGGAGCGGCATGCCGAGACGTACCCTCCTCGTCCGATCCCGGCGTTCCGCGGCCAATTCCCCTTCTGGGCCACGTCCCGATGACAAACCCCTGCTCAGACCGGGAACCGGTCGGGTCTTCCGCCGCAGATCCGTGAGGGCGTGATCGTCATGAGCCCGACGGCGTGCCTGGGGCAGATCCCGGAGTAGGGACGGCGCACCCGGTGCGGTTGCGCCCTGAGGGCGCCGCCGACCAGCCCGCGCCGAGGGATCCGGCGTCTCGCCGGTCGCCTGACGGGTCACCGGCACCTGCGTTCGCTGCCGGGGGCCGGCCTGATGGCAGGCGCCACAGCGACTGCGGCCCGGGCAGTCCGGCGGCACACAACGTCAACCGCTGTCGTACATCATCGACGATGTAAACTGAGGGCGGAGGTGGCATCATGAACAACGTCGTGGCAACCAGATTCCCCGAGAGCATCATCGCCGAGCTCGACGAGGTGGCGCGCGAGCGCAAGCGCACGCGCGCCGAGATCATCCGCGAGGCCGTCGAGATCTACCTGCGAGAGTGGGCCGACTACGCCATCGCTCTCGAGCGGCTGCGCGACCCGCACGACCTCATCCTCCCGGCGGCCGAGTTCTGGGCCGAGGTCGAGGAGGGCGCGGTCGGGCGGGACGACGGCGCCGCGCCCGCCCGTGGCTGAACCCGCCTGGGAGGTGCGCTACAAGCGCTCGGTGGCCGCGGACGTGCGTCGCCTCGACATCTCGCTCAGGCGCCGTATCCGCGCGGCCATCGAGGAGCGCCCGGCCGCAGACCCGCGCCGCGGCAAGCGCCTCCGCGGCCTGCGTGAGCGCGGGGCAGGCAGGCCGCTGTGGAGCCTCCGTGTCGGCGACCACCGCGTCATCTACGCCTTCAGCGACAGCGAGCTCTGGGTGCTGGTGGTCAGGGTCGGGCCGCGCGGCGGCGTGTGCCGGGAGCTCTGAGGAAGGGGGGCGCCTCATCGCCCGTGCCGGCGCGCCTTCGAGCTCTACGGCGGCTGCGCCATGATCCTGGCGCCAGATCATGTCGCGCGGAACATGATCGCGGGTGGTCGTGTTCGCGGCCCCGATGCTCCGCAGGCGGGTGTCCCGGATGACGGCCGCCTTGGCACGGACGCTCCGGCTTGCGTGCGATCCCCCCGTGGTTTCCGGAGTAGCTGGTGGCCGCCGGAAAGCGTGCGTCACTCTTCTTCGTGCTCGCCCGCCAGTTTGAGCACTGCCGCTCTCGTTTGTGCCGCCAGGCGAAAGCCGCGAACCTGCAACTCGTTCAGGCACGGCTTGAGGGTGGAGATCGAACCGGCCCGCTTGGCGTTGAGAAGGAGTCCCAGCGTGCCGATCAACGGGATGCGTCGCAACTCTGCCACGCGGCGCGCACGAGCATCGTCGAGCACGACCACTGCACCAGGCGTCTCAAGCGCAAGCAGCAGCACTTGTGGTCCGCCACTGCAGACAGAATGCCCAGCTGTCCGATCTGATGAAGATACTGGAGTGGCGACGTGTTGCAGATGACCTCAGGCAAGCCGTACCTCCGCCTGCAATCCACCCTCGCTCAAACGAAACGTATCGATGCCATAGTCCGCAAGCGTGGAGAGGAACACAGTACGAGGTACACCTGCCGACCGCGCCGCCGCGCCGGATGACAGTTCGCCCATTTCGTAGAGCTTCGCCGCCGCCGCCATTTGCAGCTTGCGTCCCACTTCTTCGAGCGACACGTGCAGAAGCAGAGCTGTTTCCTCCGGTATGCGTATGACGATCTCGGGCATTGCCGCACCTCCTTCCGCATCTGAACGCCCTCAGCCGTCGGTCTGCCTGTCTCCGATTACCCACATTCAGGGCGGCGAGGCTTCTCACGCCCCCGTGGCGACCGCGGCGCCGCCGGCTTTGAGGGTCGATGGCTGCTTTGAGTATCGCACGCTTGTTCATCCTGGTCGATGCGCCTGCCCGGCTCCATGCGTGGGGAGCAAGAGGGAAGACCACGGCAACGGCGCACCCCGCCAGACCATGGTCCGGCTGTGCCGCTACCCGAGGTGGCGCAGTGTGGTCTCGACCTCGGTGGTCGGCAGGTAGAGGTCGAGCTCGGCGGGGTCGTCGGCGGGGTCATCTGGCGCGAAGGCGCGAAAGCCGAGTCGCTCCCACCACGCGCGGGCGCTGTCGTCGAGGGCGTTGACGACCACGGCGCGACATGCCGCCCGCTGATCGAGATCGACGGCTGTGGCGAGGACGTGAGCCGCCAACGCCGTGCCGACCCCGAGACCGGCCGCGGTCCGGTCGATGGCGAGTCGGCCGATGAGCAGAGCGGGCAGCGGATCGGGCGCATGCTTGGCGATCGCCTTCGGCGCGCCGCCCCGGTCGATGCTGGTCATGGAGATGCCGACGTAGGCGACCACGACGGAGCGCACGTCGGTGATGACCCACGTCGCGGCGGTGTCGCGGCGGCGATCCTGTGAGGCGTAGCGGCGCAGCCACTCGTCGAGGACGGGCACGCCCGAAGCGAACGCCGAGCGGTCGTGCCGGGTGGGGTCAAGCGGTTGAGGTCGGCGCAGCTCAGTCAAGCCAGCGGAACTTCAGAGGCTGTGCGAGCGCCGCGGCCAGGCGTCGGTTGACTGCCGCCGGCTGTTCGAGGGCTTCGCTGAACGCGGCCGCCGCCTGGGCGCTGAGCGCGATGAGGCGGCGGTCGGCGAGCACCGCCGCCGCCTGCGCCGCCGCCGACTGGAGCACGAACGCCGACACGGACAGGCGTGACGCCTCCGCGGCTCGTTCAAGCAGGCGCTTCTCGGCGGCGTCGATGCGGATCTGGAGGCGCTCCTCTTTGGTCACTGCCATGGCATCACGATGGCAGTGCTTCCCAAGCAAATCCAGCGACCCGAGCGAGGGAGTCGCACGACCCCGACGGGCCTGCCGCTGCCGCGGCATGGTGACCACATCGACCCCGCCCGCGAAACCGGGGGAACCTCAAGACATGACCGTCCCCGTCGCTCAGGCGCCGGAGAGCCACGAACGGCGCTCCCGGCGGGTGCGCCGGCAGCGCGCCCGGCGGGCGCGGCGGGCGCGCGGCCGCGACGCTGACCCTGTGGAGAAGGCCGCCTCCTCGACCTTCTCGTCGTGCCCGGCCGCCCGCAGGCCCGCGGCTGCCGGGGGAAGAGAGAGAAGGCCGCTTCCTGAGGGAAGGACAGCCTTCCCGCCCTGCACCTTCAGCGGCCGCGGGTCGCTGGCCCGCGCGCCTCGTCGCGCGCTTCCGGCGGCGCGGCTGCGGCGGCCGCGGCCTGGTCTTCCGTGAGGCGCAGCCGCGGAAGGCCGTGGTCGCCGCCCCGGCATAGTCACTGGGCGAGCGTATTCCGTTGGCGGTACTTCCAACGGTATCGTTGGAAGTACCGTCAACGGATCCGGCCATCTTCGACTATGCCCCCGCCGGCGGGCCACGCGCGCGGAGCGCGAACCTCGACGCTGAGGCCGCCGCCTCGTCGCGCCTCAGGGGATGGCGGCTCCGCCGCCCTCATCTCTACCGGCCGCGGGCGGCGAAGCCGCCGGGGGAAGCCGAGGGGGAAGCGCCTCTCGTTCAAACCACCGGTCCCTCGCCGGGCGCGCCCGGCGGGCGCGCGCGGCGGCCGCGGCGAGCGCGGCGGCCACAGCGGCTGCGGCGCGCCATGTCCGCCTTCTCGCGGCCGTCGATCCGGAGGCTGAACGCGCGACCGGACGGAAGGGGATGGTCATACGGCAATGGTCTCGGCACGAAGGCGCTGTAGCCGGCCGGCTGACGCACGTACCTGCCGGCGCAGCTCGATGCGCTCGGTGCAGGGAAGCGGTGAGAGAAGGTGTACCTTGGTGGACGATTCTCGAACCTTCGCGGCGAACTGAGGTCGCTGTTCGACGCCCTGTAGCCCGCGTGTCAGGGGCTCGAGTCGCACGCTCGACGCTCGCGTGCCCACTTGACGCCGTCAGTGTGGCTACGATCATCGCGTGACGAGGTCCGACGGGTGCTCGATTCTGTCCAGGACTGCTTGCGAGCGCACGCCATCGCGGGGCGCGCGTCGTGCATGGCGCCCCTCGCACGACGGGTCGCTCTGCGCCCCGTGATACGGCAGGCGGCGTCGTAGTGCGTGCGGGGCGTTCGTGGACCGAGCGGGGCGGTCACGAGACGGTTCCCTCGTAGCCCAGCTACGTGGGGATCCGGGGAGGGGCCGCATCCGCGATGCGTCCACGGGCGCATCCGTGCGTGCAGACCTGGCGGGATAGGCCCTAAGTCGTCGGGGATGGCAAGCACCCGGCTGGCTATTCATTTGGATAGGCGTCGATGACCTTCTCCAGCGCCGCTGTCTTGGCCGCGGTCCAGCCCGGCGGCGACAGGACCGAGGCCCAGGCGGCGACG
>Ga0247841_10000520_pt1 | contig 99666 bp, 87 predicted proteins | sample LaCruzMarch2015__2_FD_192410 | JGI IMG/M metagenome (GOLD analysis project Ga0247841, IMG submission 192410) | Freshwater microbial communities from meromictic Lake La Cruz, Castile-La Mancha, Spain - LaCruzMarch2015_18m | ecosystem: Environmental > Aquatic > Freshwater > Lake | place: Spain...
AACAAAAACTGTCAGTACATAAAGGATTAACAAGAAAAAGAAAGATTAATTTTATTAAATGGTACTTTTATTTAAAGTCCCGTTATCATCAAAAACACCACACATTTTGACTATTATGCCCATTTATGTGTGCCAGGAGATGGAGGCGTTCCAAATGAAAGAATCAAATTTTATTCTCATATTGAATTAATTCGGGCATGGGAGAATGCAGGCCTAATGTTAAGACCAAATGCTGAGCCGCATCCATCAATTTTTGGGTTTACTTCAGATCTTGATATATTTTATTTAGTAACCCAAATAGGCTTTGAAAACTTCGAATACTTTGTCGGAGTTTTAGCGACTACTCTTACAGGTATCCCGTTATTTCCGGACGTTGAAGGTGAAAGGGTTATGCTTATCCAACAAAAAGCTGCAACTTGGATAAAATCAGACCCATTAATTACAGCTTGTGCTAATCATGAATTACAATCATGTTTAGAAGTAAGGTTGGCAAGAAAAGGAGAATTATAAATACCTTATAATAAGCGTAATACGTGTTTGATAAAATCGACAGTTGAAAAAATTAAATTCTTATTATTATATACCTATAGTATTGATTTATTTTAATTATTTTGCTATAATAGGCCAATGTTACGATTAGAAGCACCGAGATCGACAAATTTAATGTTAGATGAAGGCTCCTTGACTTCAGACCCATTTTACAACTTTGCGATAGGCATGACGAAAGAGGCAGGAGTTCAGTTCGGACAAGCGAAAACACTTTTAGATTCTTTACCCTATGCTAGCGAAATGCATCCTCGTGAGTTACCTACTGTATTGACAAGGATTGAAGCTGCCACTTATGCTCTGCCTTTAGTCGAAAAATATGTTGCTGATTATATGTTAGAACATGATCCACTTGATATATATTCTTTTTTTGATGACTTAATCTCAAACGAGAGTCATCCAAAAAATCTTGGTTTATCAAGTAGGGCGTTTCGGATTGCAATAGCTAATATCGCATTTATAAACGCTGCAAGTATCTTTAAAGAGTGCGATGAACAAGAGAAACAAAGAAATTATAAGCCCTTAGCATATTTTGGAGTTATACATGATTTGATCATCGGTTCAAAGACAAATATAACCATGTTTCTTGAAGATCCAAATGCTTTTGATATTTCATTCGTAAGCACAATTCTTCCTGTTATGAAGACGAAAGATAACGAAGCTGTCAGAGAAGAGGCAGCAAAACACATATTTAATGGAGGAGGTGTGAGTGAGTTGATACAAAGTGCAGGGCAAGAAAGCGTTGTCTTGTATTTTGATTAAGATCGTATCTATATATTCATATTAAACGCTTTATCTATCATATTGCTCTTTTATTGAAATTCTTTCATTAATGGATGTTTTTTATGCTTCCAGAAGCCGTTGCAGTCGGAGCAGGGGTAATATCGTTGCTATAATTACTTATTCCCAGCTTTAGATTTTTCCACTGATCAATCCCCTCTTTGGGAATTAAAATATATTGACCATCGTCAGACATGCTATTAATCAAATAATTATCTTCCGAGAGAATCATATTCTTCACTTGATATTGTTTAATATCGCCTGCAGTTTTAATCATTGTTTGAATTTCTTTTATTGCGAGATCAGTGGAAATATTATTACTTAAAGATTCTAAAAGTGGAAAAAACTTTGTGATTGAATCAACTGAAAGAAGTTTTTGTTTGATGGCCGCAATAAAAAGTTGTTGGCGAGCTGCTCGATTGAAATCTCCTCCATTTTCTTGGGAATAACGTGATCTGACGAATTTTAAAGCTGTTTCTCCATTCATGAACTGTTTTCCAGTTTTGAATTCAAGTCTCTCATATCGACAAGGAAATGCCAGTTCGGGAGAATCAGTTGCATTTGTTAACAATGCTGAAAGTTCTTGATTATTTTTTATGAGGTTATCCCGATCAACCGGATTAAAGCCAGGTTGAAGAAAAGGAGCAATTTCTTTAAACTGTGCGTCTTTACCACATAAATCGTTTTCTTTTCCATCAATCGGGTATTTATCATCGACAAAAGCTTTATCTACGTTTATGACAACGCCTCCTAAGGCATCAACAGCTTTGACAAAACCGGAAAAATCAACGGCCAGATAATTGTCAATTTCAATTCCGGTGATAGACTCAAGAACAAACTTTAAAAGCTTACCGTCGCCACGATATTTTTCTTTTAAATCAGGATAGAATTTTTTTTCCGAAAGACCGATCGTATAGACGGCATTAATTTTACTGTAAAAATCATCACCGGATTCAGTTGGCAATTTTACCCATAAATCTCTTGGAATAGAAAGAATTAATGCTTTTTTAGTTTTGATATTGACCTGAAAAATCATCATTGAATCAGTAAGATATGTTCCTTCGTGATTTCCCCCACCATATCCAAGAAGAAGAATGGAAATTGTATCTTTATTTTTTTTAACTTCATTTGTTTTTGGAGTATACACTTTATTATATAAACGATTAATTTTATATACACCAAAAAGTAAAGCAAAAATAAAAACTATTCCCAACACGGTGAGGATTTTTTTTGACATTATATCTGATTATATAATTTCTTCTTTGCGTTTTTTAACGAAAGATATCCATTCTTCCACGACTTCAAATACCAACTTAAAAGGGGCTTCGATTAAAAAATCAAAGATAAAAATGAAGAAGTTTAGTTTGGCAATTTCACTGGAAAAGAATTTACCCAGCGATAAAATCGGCATAAAGAAAAAATCCACAAAAGGTGAAAATATACTTCCTTTTTCTTCGAGTCGATATTCATTAACAATCTGCTTAATTCTATATGAAAAAAAGGTAACCACGCTGACAAAGAAAATAAAAATCAACATGGAAATAAAATTAAATTGAAGATAGCTTAAGAGTTTATAAATTAGGAATAAAGTTACGATGAAAGTTAAAGAATAAAAAATTGTAAAACCGAAAACCAATAATGGCTTTTTTTCCCTGGATTTTTTTGGCATAAAAGCAATGGTGGTTTCGAACGATGCGTCTGCATCGACAATTCCAATGATATTTTGGTAAATTTTCTTCGTATTTTCTTCATTTGGCATTCTGAATACCGATACGATAACCAGCATCAAAATCGGTGGGAAAAGTGTATTGATAATAATTGAAGTTAAGTTAACTTCTCCGTAGATAAAGCGTGAAGCTGGAAACTCCAACACAAGAGCAAAAAGCATTTTTGTAAGAAAAATGTAAATAAAGCTACGAATAGCCAGATTTCGAACCCGTTGATTGAGTTGTTGGTATTTATCGCGGCATATTGAATCAACCTCGTTCCAAAGAAGATTTTTATCGGCTAAAATTGATTGTGCTTGGTTGAGTTTATTTTTTAATAGTGAAAAAAGTATCAGAAACGGTGGAAGTTGTTTTTTAATAAAACGCGTAAGTTTATCTACATAGGTGCTTTTAACCATTTCATCAATTTTTTTAAAAATAGCTGGAATTGTGGTCGACAGTTTTTGCAATTGTTCTTGAGTTTGTTGACCAATTGGTTGATAGAACATTGCAAATAAATGGTAGCGTTGATAAGACCTATCACTGCGCCTGTATGCTCTTTCCAACGCGGATAAAAAATAGGCGTCTTTTTTTTCGTCGGTTAATCCTTCGATTCTTACTTTTTTACGTAGTACCTGAAAAATATAATAAATTAAAGATGTGGTTTTGCTAGTATCTTCCGGACTAAGCGTTTCTTCAATTTCGCAGGTAAGCATATCGATAATAAACTCTGTTAGTAGAAAAACATCTGCAGACGGACGACCGGCAACAACCTGTTTCTTTATGTATAAATAATTATCAATAATTTTTTGAATCGTTTGTGTATCTTGTCCCCCAAGCCCTCCGTTTGGAAAATAGCGCGCCCACAAAAGCTCACGAAGAAGATTTTCCGCTTCTCCAACTCCTTCAGGATGCAACATTAAACGTCTTTTCATAATTCGTTCAATCGCAGCCCGTCGAATTAGATGGTCATCACGATATTCAACTGCATTGCGAACTCTCTCATAAACAAGGGCAAAAAATGATACGGTTTGAGAAACCATGATCTTTGAAAAATCATCAGGCCTAACCTTTTTTTTCACCGATTGAAGGCTGGACAAAAGCGCAGTGGTGTATTTTGACAGGACAATCTTTGGCTGAGTAACCTTAGTTTCTGTATCTGACATAGATGGTTTATATTATATCACTTACTGACTAATACTAACGATTGATTATTATTGGCATGTTGAATATAATAAAAAGTATGAGTTCAATTTTTTCTCTCTTAAGCGAACCACAGTTTTATATTCCTTTTTTAATCTGGTCTTTATTTTGGAAAGGATTGGCGCTTTGGAAATCAGCAGGTAAAAAACAACTTATTTGGTTTGCGCTTCTTCTTTTGATAAATTCTTTAGGGCTTTTGGAAATTGCCTATATTTTTATTCTTAATCGTTGGGATATTGACAACGGAAAAATTCTTAACTTTATTGATAAAAAGCTGAAACGAACAAAAAGATAAAATTATTTTCACAAAAAAATGCAACTGGCAACTTCAATTGACTTAATGATCCCCAAAGGATTTGTTCCGGTTTTTGTTGTTAAATCAACCCGATAAAAGGAATCATAAAATTTTAACAAACTTTCCTTTGACCATTTAATTGCTTGACTATCTAATTGTTGTTGTTGCCAAGGAAGCATTCTTTCTCCATAAACTTTATCCTTTGCTAGAATTAACTTGCGTAGATGTCGAATCAACATAATAAAGATAAAATATTCGTCAAGATTTGCTTTTAATGAGTTAAGAGTAGATAAAAAAACTAACTTATTACCAGGATAACAAGCATTAATTAACTTAAAAATTGTTTGACTTGGTTTAAATTCCTTAATGACTGCACTTTTTTTAAGTTTAATTTCCCGCGCAGAAACGTTTTCTTCCCAGATATAAACAATCGTTTCTTTATCTTGATGAATGGCTTCAATCTTAGGAATGAGTTGTTTTTGTGTTTTTAGATTAATTTGCTTATTAATATTTTCCAAAAAATAAATTGATTTTTGTTGGAATAAATTAGAGGAAGCATTATTTTCATGGTAATCAAGAAACTCAGTAAGTTTATTAAAATTTAAAGCGATTTGATCGGGTAAGATATTTGATCGAATCTGAGTAAAATAATTTCGGCTGGAGACAAAGTCTTCACCGCATATGATTATTATCATGTTTACATATTTTACATAATATTTATTAGAATGAATATATATGTTTGATTTAGTGACTATCGGCAGTGTTGCCATAGATTTATATTTTTCAGGAGATAATTTAACTCACGATGATAAGCGTTTTCATCTGGCTCTCGGTGGGAAGTATTTTGTTGATTCGTATCATCAATTTTTTGGCGGTGGAGCAGTTAATGTTGCAGTTGGTGCCAGCTCCCATGGATTAAATACAGCGATTATTGGCAAGATTGGAGAGAATCAATTTTATGATAATTTGACTAATTTTCTTAGAAAAAAACATATAAATTATGAATTTTGCCAAAGAGAAAAAAATTATCAAAATCTTTCGATAGTTTTATTAACAAGATCGGGTGAACGAACCGTGATAAATTACCAAAATTCTCATCAACATTTAGAAAAAAGTCAAGTTAATAGCCTTAAGAAAACAAATTTCCCCCAGAGTAAATTTTTGTATATGGGTAATTTGCCTGATACGAGTTTAAAAGAAAAAATCGATATTGCATCATATTATCATCAACAAAATAGTAAAATTGTGCTAAATCTTGGAATTCATGATTGTCGATTACATTTAAGCTCTTTATTTCCGCTTTTTTCTTTAAGTGATATCTTGATTATTAATAATTATGAATTTTCAGAATTGGTCAAAGCGCCAATTGAAGATATCCATTTTCATGAAGATGTAATCAAATGGTATATTCCTAAACTCCATAACAAACTGGTGGTTATTACCCAGGGAAAAAAAGGAAGTTATGCTTATTTAAACGGAAAAGTGTTTTATCAGAAGGCAATTCATGTTGATAAAATAGTTGATACAAATGGTGTTGGCGACGCTTTTATTGCTGGGTTTATCAGCTCATACATTAATAAAAATAATATTGAAGATTCTCTATTAAACGCTGCAAATTTAGCTTCAAAAGCATTGAAAAAAATCGGTGCGAATTAAATTATAAATCTAATAACTTCTCTTATTTATACAATACGCATATCCGCAGGCAATCGCGTCAACTACATCATCCAGTTCTTTTTTAAACTTTATTTTTAAAAGTATTTCCAGCATTTTTTTTACACCTAATTTATCTGCTTGACCATAGCCCGTAACAATATGTTTAATTTCTAGGGGAGTTAAAAATGTAAGTGGAATATTATTTTTACCAGCTGATGCCATAATTGCACCTTGTGCTTGACTGACTTGAACAATTGTTTTTTGATTTTTAAAAAAAAATATTTTTTCTAATACAATCTCTTTAATATTATTATTCTTTATCAGTAATTCAATTTTATCTTGGATAAGACTTATTCTTTTTTCCAACTTAGTAGTTTTTGACGTGGAAATCAGGCCGTAGTCCTCAAGTGTAATTTTGTTTGAAGATTTTGATAAATAGCTAAAAATAGACCAACCGGTTCTTTCAATTCCAGGATCTATTGCAAGTATTTTCATTATTTAAGTATATCAATAACCAATTTAAGAGATGGAAGAGTCGTTCGTTAGGACATCTCGGCTAAATCCCTTGCAGGACTTACACCTAATGCCTATATAACCAGTAATCTACTGGCGAACTAGTTGGGATTTCTAATCTTAGGGTGTGCTTCACACTTGAGATGCATTCAGTGTTTATCACGTGGAAATTTAGCTACCCAGCAATGCCCTTTTTGGACAACTGGTATACCAGGGATTTCCTCTTCCAGGTCCTCTCGTACTGTGGAAGACTCCCTTCAAAAATCTAATCGCCTACACCGGATAGAGTCCGAACTGTCTCACGACGTTCTGAACCCAGCTCGCGTACCACTTTAACGGGCGAACAGCCCGACCCTTGGAAGTTACTTCACCTCCAGGATGTGATGAGCCGACATCGCAAAAAATTCTTTCAATTACTTGAAAGGTTAGACTATACCTTCATCCTCCATAGCTTTATGCGACAGAGGAGTCAGCCTTATTACCTAATAATAAATTATTAAGTCTTTCAACATCATATTGATGTTGAAAAGTCGTTACGGGTCCCAACCTAGGTCAGGATTCCCACGGTATTGTCCTTGTTTTACAACAAGGAGTTCACCGTTATGAGCTGATATTTATTTCAAAAAGACCCAATTAAATTGGATTACAGGCCCGTGAGATTACTCTCATGGCGCCCCGATGTTATTACATAAGGTGCCGAACCTCGCCGTCGATATGAACTCTCGGGCGAGACCAGCCTGTTATCCCCAAGGTAGCTTTTATCCGTTAAGCCCCTTCCAAAATCACTTTGGAATGGGGGATCACTAACGCCTGCTTTCGCATCTGTTTGGATAGTCATCCTCACAGTTAAGCTAGCATATGAGTTTGCACTTACACTGCGATTTCTATACGCAGCAAGCTAACCTTTGCGCTCCTCCGTTACAATTTTGGAGGAAACCGCCCCAGTTAAACTGACCGTCAAACACTGTCGTCCCGCTGAGCGGGATTAAGGTGAATAAAAATCGAAGAGAGGTGTTTCATTGACAACCGACTTGCGTCGGCTTCCCTCCTACGCTCAACAGTCAATTATCATCCACCAATGTCTAACTTCAGTAAAGCTCTTGGGGTCTTTTTGTCCAGGTGCAGGTAGGCCGCATCTTCACAGCCATTTCAAATTCGTCGGGCAATAGTTTAAGACAGTTGTCAACTCGTTAGACCTTTCATGCGGGCCGGAACTTACCCGGCAAGGGGTTACGCTACCTTAGAACTCTCAGGGTTAGAGCTGTCGTTCACTGGAGCTTGCGCCAAAGCCTTTTATAGAGATTGCTCGCTATAGTCAGCCTCAACGATTAACTTACCAGTACTGGACAGGTCGCGGCTCCTATACTTCCCCTATGGGGGTTTGCAGGAACCTGTGTTTTAGCTAAACAGTCGGTAGACAAACTTTTGTTGTAATCCCAACCTTACGTTGGGACAGAGCATCTTGCATAGCTTACGCTCAGTTTTATTGCCGAGTTCCTTAAACTATTATCACCCGTATGTCTTAGTGTACTCCACCAACCCACCTGTGTCGGTTTGCGGTACGGACATTTATAAAACTCACTTCAAACGTTTTTCTCGGAAACATAAGGCCATCGGCTCATCCAACAGAGTTGAATTTGCATTTGTTTCTCTTTTTAACTTGCGTTAATCTTCAAAACTTAGGCCCAGTTCTCACCGGGTCCGATTTATCATATTTCGTCACACTCAAAGTTAATAACGTTTTATAAACGATAGCCGAATATTAACGGCTTGTACATCGCTATCCGCCAATTGACGGATAACTTAGATCCGATTAACCCTCAGATGATTGACATTGCTGAGGAAACCTTGGGTATTCGACATTCCAAGTTTTCATTGGAAGATTCACTACTTATGCCAGCATTCTCACTTCTTACCGCTCCACGACATCTTACAACATCGCTTCACTGCAATAAGAAAGCTCCCCTACCCCTCGACTAAAAGTCGAAGTTCCGTCTTCGGTAGACTCTTTAGGTCCGATCATTTTAGGCGCAAAATCTCCAACTCCGCAAAAGCGGAGTATATTCAGGTGAGCTGTTACGCACTCTTTAAAGGATGGCTGCTTCTGAGCCAACCTACCAGCTGTATTGGAAATTAAACGGCCTTTACACTGAAAAAATCATTTAGGAACCTTAGACGGGAATCTGGGATGTTTCCCTTTCGCCCGCACCGGCTTATCCCGGTGGGACTGACTCCTCTGCTATTTGCTGCGTATTCGGAGTTTAGTTAATTCCGATTGCCAAAGGCTTTCGGAACCATCTAGTCGCTCTACCCCACAGCATAAACACAGAAGGCTATACCTAAATATATCTCGGGGAGAACCAGCTATCTCTGGGTTCGATAGGCATATTACCCCTAACCACAAGTCATCTTACGTCATTTCACCGACGACAAGTTCGGGCCTCCTCTCAACTTTCATTGAGACTCACCCTGCTCATGGTTAGCTCACCCAGTTTCGGGTCGTTTGTCAATTGCTAATCGCCCTGTTCGGACTCGGTTTCCCTTCGCCTCTTCCCGAATAATCGGGATTAAACTTGCAATAAACAAACACTCGCTGGCTCATTCTTCAATAGGCACGACATCACTCATCCTCCAGACGAGAATATCCAAGTTACAATTATCAATTTTCAAAATACATTGAAAATTGGTTATTGATCATTGAAAATTCTTGTCCGAAGGACAAGCTCTGTCTGTTTGTTAGCTAATGGTTTCAGGTTCTATTTCACTCCCCTTATCGGGGTTCTTTTCGCCTTTCCCTCACGGTACTAGTTCACTATCGGTCAGTTTGAGTATTTAGTCTTGGATCGTGACCGACCCGGCTTCCCACAAGGTTTGCCGTGCCTCGTGGTACTTGGGAATTCAACTAGGGTGATTAAAGTTTTTAAATACGAGACTATCACTCTCTTTGGTTGTCCTTTCCAGAACATTCTTCTAACTTAATCACTCCACGTATTGCTCCCGCATAGCTCTCGACTTACGTCAAGACTTTAGACTGCTCCGCTTTCGCTCACCGCTACTAACGGAATCTCATATGATTTCTTTTCCTCTGGTTACTGAGATGTTTCAGTTCACCAGGTACCCGAATCGATATCCTTACGGTATCGAAACATTCCGACTTACATCGGAATAGGTTGCCCCATTCGGAAACCACCGGTTAATAACGTCTGCTAAAAAACTCACCGATGTTATCGCGTTTAAGCACGCGTCCTTCTTAGGCTCAAACTGCCAAGGCATCCACCATTAGCATTATCTCTTCCATCTCTTGTATTGGTTGATATTTCATTTCTTACTTAATTACTTACCTGCCGATTTGTTAAAGAGCTCCTCACTTCGTTCGGAGTAAACTTTATTTCTCCGTTTATATTTTCTTGTATTGTAAACAAACTTAGTTTACCCCGGGATTAATCATACTGACCGAGGTAGTTTACCCCGAGGACGATTACTCGTCCGAGGGGTGGACCTAGGGGGATTTGAACCCCCAACCTTCGGAATGCAAATCCGACGCTCAAGCCAGTTGAGCTATAGGCCCTATTAAAAATTTTAAATTTTAAATTTAAAAAATTAAACACAATCAAACACATTAAAATATCATACTAATATGATTTGGTTTAATTTTTTTTATGAAGGTTGTTAGGAGAGCTAACATGGAGTCTCCAATAATACCTTTATTTTGGGCTTAGTTTCATAAGCAAAGGAAATTTTAATATGCCGTAACACAAATGTCAACTACATCTTAATACATCATGTAGTTAACCTGGCAGGTTTGAAGACAAGTTATTTGAAAAGAACCTGCCAGGTTATTCAAATTATGGTACTCATTCTTTCCATTTGCTTTTTTTAGTGTTTCTCCATTATATTTAATTTATGACTAATAAATACGTTACCTGGTTTGAAAAAGTAGATAAAAACGATATTGGTTTAGTTGGTGGAAAAGGAGCTAATTTAGGTGAAATGACCAATGCTCGACTGCCAATTCCATACGGATTTATTGTTACTTCGCACGCTTATTTTCATTTTATTAAAGAAGCGCGATTGGAAAAAAAGATTCGGGATTTTCTTTCAATGATTAATTATGAAAATTCACTTGAGCTTCAACAAGTTTCAAAACATATTCAAAATCTAATCTTAAAAGCATATATTCCTGAAATACTTGTTCATAATATTATTGAATGTTATGATAATTTATTAATTAAAGAAGCCGACTACTATAAACAATCAAATACTGTACTTCATAAAATTAAACACCGGATTAAGCACCTACATCAACCACCGCTTGTTGCAGTTCGATCATCTGCTACTGCGGAGGATCTTCCCAACGCGTCATTTGCCGGACAACAAGATACTTATTTAAATGTCAGAGGCGATGCAAATCTTATTAAAAAAGTTAAGGAATGTTGGGCATCTTTGTTTACACCAAGAGCAATCTACTATCGCCATGAACAGGGATTTGATCATTTTAAGGTTGGTTTAGCAACAGTAGTTCAGCGGATGGTTCAGTCAGATAAATCAGGAATTGCCTTCAGTATTGATCCTGTTACAAACGATAAAAATAAAATTGTCATTGAAGCAATTTTTGGACTGGGAGAATATATAGTTCAGGGAAAAGTAACTCCGGATCATTATGAAGTTGATAAGCATTCTTTTGTTCTTTTAAAAAAAGAGATTAAATATCAAAATTTAAAATTTGTAAGAAAAGCAAGCGGTAACGAAGAATTATTTTTAAACAAAGAAAATGGTCAGCAACAAAAATTATCCGAAGAAGAAATCACAAAAGTTGCGATGCTTGTTCGGGACATAGAAAAGCATTATTATTTTCCTCAGGATATTGAATGGGCAATTGAAAAAGGTCAAGTTTTTATTGTTCAATCGCGCCCAATCACAACAATAAGCAATATTGACAATAAAAATAAGCAGGATGAAACTTTAGATAAAAATCTAAAACCATTAGTTATTGGAGCACCGGCCTCACCTGGAATCGGCATTGGTCCTGTCAAAATAATACATTCTCCAAGTCAAATCGACCTAGTTAAAAAAGGTGATGTCCTGGTTGCTCCACAAACAAATCCGGACTATGTTCCTGCAATGAAAAAAGCAATTGCCATTGTCACAGAAAAGGGTGGAAGAACGTCACACGCCGCCATTGTATCAAGAGAGTTAGGTATACCAGCGGTTGTTGGAACAGGAAACGCTACCCAAGTATTAAAAAACGGACAGATGATAACAGTTAATGGAACCACCGGTGAGGTATTTAATGGAAAAGCTGTTATCACTGACTCAGTTGGAAAACTAAAAAATAAAATTCATCATCATAAAACTTTAACTAAAGTTTATGTCAATTTAGCAGAAACGGAAATTGCAAATAAAGTTTCTATGATGAATGTTGACGGAGTTGGTCTTCTACGCGCTGAATTTATGATTGCTGAAATTGGAACACATCCAAAAGAATTCATTCGTCAAAAAAAAGAAGCAATCTTTATTAATCATTTAACAAAGGATTTACATAAATTTGTTGATGCGTTCTCTCCAAGACCTGTAATTTACCGCGCGACTGATTTTAAAACGAACGAGTATCGACATCTTAAAGGTGGTAGTGAATTTGAACCAAAAGAAGAAAACCCCATGCTTGGGTTCCGTGGAGCATCACGATATATTGCAGACCCGCATTGTTTTAACATGGAGCTTCAAGCAATAAAAAATATTTGGGATAGTGGTTTTCAAAACTTACATCTGATGATACCTTTTGTCCGCGCTCCATGGGAATTGATTAAAATTAAGGAATTGGTTAAACAAGCTGGATTATATGATTTCCCTGGGTTTAAGTTGTTAATCATGGTCGAAGTTCCATCATGTGCGTTAAATCTTGAAGAATTTATAAAAATCGGAATTGACGGAGTGTCCATTGGTACCAACGATTTAACCATGATGATCATGGGTGTTGATCGCGATAATCAAGAAGTTGCTAATGTATACGATGAGCGCACACCACTTATCATCAATATTCTTGAAAATATTGTTTCCACCTGCACAAAACATGGAATAACTTCTTCAATCTGTGGTCAAGCTGCTTCAGATTATCCCGAGATTGTAGAAAGATTAGTTAAGGCAGGTATCACTAGTGTTTCTATTAATCCGGATACGGTTGATAGAACGCGTGATATTATCTTTCAAATCGAAAAAAAACACTTTGAGTTTAAGAAGTAAAGTTGATAACCTGACAAGTTTGAAATTAACCTGGCAGGTTTGAAGATATGTTATTTGATAAGAACCTGCTAGGTTATACAATTTATGGCAGAACCTGCTAGGTTTTTTAAGTTATAGTAGAATCAAAATATGGCAGTAATTCAAAAAATAGTGGCATCAGAAATTATAGATTCCCGAGGATATCCAACCATAGAAGGAACATTATACTTAGATAATAATATTGTTGTAAAATCATCTGTTCCTTCAAATTTTCCACCGGGAAAATATGATGCAATGGAACTCCGGGATAATGATGTTTTACGTTTCAATGGATTTGGCGTAAACATTCCAATATCATATATTAATACATTAATTTCACCAAAACTTGTCGGTGCAAACCCAGCCAAGCAACAAGAAATAGACTCTTGGTTAATTAAGGCTGATCAAACAAAAAAGAAAAATCGATTAGGTTCAAACACAATACTTCTCATTTCCCAACTTGTAGCTAAAGCAGCTGCTCAAGATCAAAAAATTTCTCTTTATCAATATTTGAATCAATTACTTTTTAAACACCATAAAATTGAAGTAAAAATGGAAAAAATTCCAACACCAATTTTTAGCTTAATTAACGGCGGAAAACATGCAAACAATAATCTCGATTTCCAGGAATTTCAAGTTATTCCTTCGTCTTCATATAGCTATTCTAATGGTCTTCAAATTGGAGTTGAACTTTATCATGAATTGAAAAATATGTTGCAATACCGAGGCGCCACAATTGCAGTTGGAGAAGAGGGTGGGTTTACACCAAATTTTGCATCAAATCGGGATGCTCTCGAAATTCTTAAGGAAACGATTATTAAAGTTAATAAAAAAATCGGCATTGACGTATTTTTGGGATTAAATGTTGCTTCAACCCATTTTTTTAAAGATCAAAAATATCAAATTCATGACCGACCTAACCCTCTAAAAATTGAGGAATACTATAAAGAATTAATAAAAATCATTGCAGAATATTCACTTCTAGTAGTTGAGGATCCGTTTAGTCAGGAATCTTGGAATGATTGGAAAAAACTTAATTCTGAAATTTCTGATCAAGCCTATCTTGTTGGAAATGATTTGTTGGAATCCAATAAAGAAAGGGTTAATATCGCGATCAAAGAAAAAGCTTGTTCTTCAATCGTCATAAAACCAAATCAAGTTGGAACAATTTCTGAAGTACTTTCCTTAATTGATCTAGCTAAGAAAAATAAATTAAGTTACATTTTTTCTGACAGATCAGGAGACACTAATGATGATTTCGTTGCAGATTTTGCTGTAGCCACTCAAGCAGATTTCGTAAAATTTGGCGCACCATGTAGAGGAGAGCGTGTTGCAAAATACAATAGGTTGTGGGAAATTGAAAAAGAAGGGATCATATAAAATGATCAATTTTCAAGTATCAATGATCAAATAATTTTCAATTGTTAATTTTTAATAAACAATAAATTATTGTATTATTGTTGTTAAATTTGATTATTGATCATTGAATATTGTTTGATAATTGAAAATTGATTATTGATAATTAACTTTTATGATCGGTAAACTAAAGGGTATTCTATCTGAAGTTGATAAGAACATTGGTTTAATCGAAACCAGCGGTGGTGTTTTTTATCAGGTCTATCTCACTCCTTCCCTCATCTCCCGCACATCCCCCAGCTCCCCCATCACTCTTTATACTTATTTACAAGTACGTGACGATGCTTTGGTTTTGTTCGGTTTTCAAACCAAAGAAGAACATGATTTTTTTCAGATGCTTCTTACTGTTCCAAGTGTTGGACCAAAAACTGCATTTAATATTATTTCGTTATCAAATATCGACGATATTATTGAAGCGACCAAAAAAAATGATTTGGATTATTTCACAAAAATTCCTGGACTAGGAAAAAAAACCGGTCTAAAAATAATTCTTGAGCTATCTCAAAAACTAAAAACTGAGTTTAAGTTCCAAGACACAGAATTAAGTGAAGACGACAAAACCGTTGTCGACGCTCTTGTGAGTTTGGGATATAAAGTAAATGAAATAAAAACAAAGTTATTAAAAATAGAAAAAACCCTTTCGGTTGAAGAAAAAATTAAACATTTATTAAGAAAGTAAACTGTAATACAAATAATATCAAAGGTAAAAATATTTCTTGAATACTTATTTAGTATGTATTTTTAGTTGACTTTTTAATTCTTATCCTGTAATATTTTTATATGACAATACAAAACGTGGTTAGTCATGATGGAAGTGATTTGGACGGAGGTTGTCTTGGATGTCCTACTATGGTAGCAATTGTTTTTGGAGTGCCTACGTTATTATTCGCGCTATCAAAATTATTATTCTCAGCGCGCGAAGGTAGTAACATTAATCCACAATTAAAAGAACATAATTCTCTACCAAAATTTGCTAAACGATAAATTTTGTTTTTTAATAAATTTTCCTCCACTTTCCTCAAATCCCCCACATCCCTCATTTTCTTTGTATAATTAAGCATCATGTCTCCAAAAAAACCTGATATAAAAATCAACGAGCAAAATCTTCGTCCGCAATCACTAGTTGAATATATTGGCCAGGAAAAAATTACAAAAACACTCAAGATGTTTTTGGATGCTATGAAGAAAAGAGGACATGCTTCTGAACATTTATTGCTATATGGTCCTCCGGGAATTGGAAAGACGACTTTAGCATATATTATTGCACATGAATTGAAAAGCGAAATAAAGATTACATCCGGACCAGTTTTACAAAAAAGCGGAGATTTGGCAGCCATTCTCACCAATCTTAAAGATGGAGACATACTTTTTATCGACGAAATCCATCGTATTCCCAAATCAGTTGAAGAAGTGCTCTATCCGGTTTTGGAAGAATATCATTTGGACATTATCATTGGTAAAGGTCCATCGGCACGAACAGTTAGATTGGATATCCCCAAAATTACTATAATCGGCGCCACAACAAGATTAGCTTTACTTTCCGGTCCGATGCGTGATCGTTTTGGTTTGGTATTACGATTAGATTTTTATAACGATAAAGACATGACACAAATTGTCACGCGTAGCGCAAAACAACTTAATTTACCAATCACATCTGAAGCCGCCACCTCAATTGCCCGACGTGCCAGAAAAACACCGCGCATTGCTAATAACATTCTGAAGCGTGCAAGGGATTTCCTTGAAGTGAATTTACATTCAAATATTGATCAAGATATGCTTGATCAGGTTTTTAATTTACTTGATTTAGATGAACTAGGACTCAATCAACAAGATCGGAAGTATCTGAGATTAATTGGTGAAAAGTTTCAAAATTGCCCAATCGGTTTAGACACAATTGCACTGTCTTTATCTGAAGATGTCCAAACAATCGAAGAATTTGTTGAACCATATCTTTTGCAGAGTGGTCTGATAAAAAAAACAACGCGTGGACGCGTTCTCACTCCCAAAGCCCTCCAACATCTGAAGATCAAATAAATTCAAATCATAACATCCTTTACCCTCCCTTATCTTCCTATAAAAGATTAACCCCAAACCCCTCAACTCCCATACATCCCCACTGTTAGATTTTTTCCGCTTCTCGAATAATCTGATACGTATGCGGATAAGTTTTTAGTTTCTTTACTTCTACTGCAGTAAACCATTGATAACGATCAGCCTCTTCGTTTAAAATTATAGGTTTATGTGAATTTAAGAACTTACATAAATAACAATGGAGCAAGCCATGCCAATTGTCACGAATTGCATCAAATATTTTTGGAATAAATTTAATAATTTTTATCGGTTTTCCAAGTTCCTCGATTGCTTCACGAAGTATAGTTTTTTCAATAGGTTCTTTGTACTCTTGTCCGCCGCCTGGAAGTTGCCAATAATCACGATACTTTTCGTCTTCAGGATCCTGCGAAATACGATGAGTTAATAAATACTTTTTATTTTTTCTTATAACAATAATTGCAACCGAAGTAATATTTTTTTTCATACGGGTGAGCCCAGACAGAATCGAACTGTCATCTAATCCTTAGAAGGGACTTATTCTATCCGTTGAACTATGGGCTCTATAATTATTTTACCTGCTGTTTATCCCAGTACCATTTAATTTTTTGCTATTGTGAGCCTGGACGCAGATTTGAACTGCGGACCTGCTGTTTACAAAACAGCTGCTCTACCGCTGAGCTATCCAGGCAAAAAATGTAAATGTACGGGATCCCGAAGTGTTACGTTAAATTTTAACAAATTTAACTAACTACTTCTGGGACAAAACAGCTGCTCTACCACTGAGCTAAGTGGGCACTTCGTCGCACTGCTCCTCAGTGCAAGCTATGTGTTAAATAAGTTTACACTGAGTCCCATTAAGATGGGACGAAGTGTGTCGGGGACAGGAGTTGAACCTGCACTCTCTTGCGAGAACTAGCCCCTCAAGCTAGTGCGTCTGCCATTTCGCCACCCCGACTCTCCACAACCTACGTCTGCCCCTTCGCTTTCGCTCAGGACTAACTGTCAGTATTTGCTCACTGTCATATCGCAAACTGACAGTTGAGCATTTCGCCACCCCGACTATTATTTAACTAGTATATTTTATCACAGAAGACATGAATATATAAAAAAGAAATATTTCACTTCGATATAACAATATAATGTAGTGATTTTAATTAATAATATACTTTACAGAGCTATCTTTTAAGGAGTGTCTTATTTGTTAATTGTTGAAGATTGAATGATAATTGGATATTGATCATTGATAATTTTTCAAACCCTACTTCCTTCTTATCGTATAAACATACGGATAATAGATAAAAGCAGCTGGCGGATCATCAAGAATTGTTTTTTGAAATGGAAGATAAAATTGATTTCTCTGAGAAGTTTTAATAAATCTCCTCCCATCTTCAAGTTGTTTGTCAACTTTTAAATTTATATAGCCGGTAATATTTCCTTTTTCAGCTTGGCTTGAGTGCCAAAAGAAATATTGATCCGGATCAGGTTGTAGTTTCAAATATGCGAGCATCAAGTCAAACTTCGGTTCTGCACTATAGGAAATCAAATCAAAATTTGTTTGTAATCCAGCTTCATTTAAGTTCTTATTTATAATTTCTGCGATATCAGAATATTCAAAAAAAGAAATAAATGTCAATTTTGATTCTGCCGAAGCTTCTTCTTTACTGACAATTTTTTCTAATAATTCCCGGTTATAAATTTGTTTTTTTAAATCAGAATTAAACGCCCAGCTATTTGGCGGGATTGGTCCGTCAGCAATTAATCCATAATCGGAAAAATTATTTCTATCAAATGCAATCGCAATTGCTTGTCTCACCTCTTTTTCTTTTAAAAATTGTTTTTTTGTGTTGAAAAATAATGTTAAAAGTAATCCATAGTCAACTCCTTTTTCAATTTGAGTGTTTTTCCAATTTTTGTAAATATCAACGATATTTTTTTTCGTGGTTGTAAATTCCCGAATTTCTCCAATCTTGTATGCGTTTAATAATTGCGTTTCGTTATCATAAAATTTATATATCAAAATTGGCATTCCTAATTTATTGGGAATAAGTTCAATTTCTTTTATATAACCACCACGCATACGGGTTTTTTCGGTTCGATATAATCCAGCCACACCAATTGCTGGCCATTTAAGGATTGGTTTTGTTAAATAGGTTGGAAAGATTGGGAGTGACTGTTTAATTTCAAATTGAACAAGATAGGGACTCACAACTTTAACGGTAACATCACGAAAATAATAATTAATGTCGTTAGCTGTGAAGGCTTTTCCATCGCTCCAAAATATATCCTTTTTTATGTGAAAACGAAAAGTTTTATTGTCGCTACTACCCTCCCAATTAGCAGCTAATGCAGGAATCAAATTACCTTTTCCATCAACAAAAACCAGTCCGCTTGAAATTTTTGACGCGATTTCTTCAGGTAGTGAATGAAAATCAAATTGTCCAACGTAACCAATTGTTTGACGTTGACTACCAATAATTTTATCTATTGACGGTGAGACTGATATATAAGCCACAATCAGAAGAATTGAGATTGTGAAACTTAATATAATCAATCTCAGTTGTTTTCGTAAAAAATGAGTCACCAACCAATAATAAAAACGAATTTTTTTACGCATGTATAGCTAATTATACATTAATTTGTCGTGTCGGCGTCTCTTGACTTCTTACTTAAAAGTTTACTAATTTTGCCTACTTAATAAAGAAGTTAAGTGCAGATATAATAAAAAAAATTACAATTAGAATAACGGTCAAACGTAATGTTAATTTTTCTACGCCACGTCTTGTTTGAAACATTTCTCCTCCACCTCCCCAAGCACTTCCCAAACCTGCTCCTTTGCCTTGAATCAAAATTGACACAATAATTAAAATCGCACAAATCATGTTTGCAAATAAAAGAATATTTTTCATTAAATAATTTTATTTAAAATATTAATAATTGACGTAATTGACAATGCTGATAATATCAGATTTCCCAAATAACTCAAGTTAAAAGCTGGAATAATCAAACCAAAAATAGTTAATCCTGAAAAATGCCAAGATTTAATGATAATCCATCCAAAACCTGAGCTCATCAAATGCAATAAGAAAATGTAAAATATAAACGAGACTAAACCAAAACTTATTAAGTTAAATGGCAATAAAATTATCTTAGATAAAGGAATTAATAAATAAACCGTAACAGTAATAAATAGTGCTGCAAAAATAAACTCTTCGATTGTCTTTGGTAAAACAAAGCCTTTGTTCCAAAGCGCTGTTAAAAATATCGCTGCTGCTGCAATTATCGGTGCCTTTAGTATCCTTTTCATACTTTATTAATTTAAAATTTCAAATTTTAAATTTAAAATTAATAATGTTTATTATATCATCATTTTACTTCGAAGTAACAAATGGTATTTTCTGGCAAATCGATGAGCTTCGTCCCGGACTTGTCTGATTAAATTATACCCTGATCTATCATTTCTAAAAAATAAAGTTGGATAACTCACTAACCCGGATCGAGTTTTAGACTTAACTCCAATTACAATTCTATCCGGTCTTTTTGCAATACCAATTAAGGGTATTTTTACCTTATATTTATTTAAAACTTGCTTTATTGCATCAATTTGAGGTTTTCCTCCATCAATGATTAGTAAATCAGCTTTTGGCCAATCCTGTTTTAAACGTCTATTTATCACCTCTTGTAGGTTCTCAATGTCAGATTGTAATTTTTGATTATTAATTTTAAAGCGACGATATTGTTTTTTATCAACATATCCGTCAGTCATCACAACTTGAGAGGCTGTAGTTGAGTTTTGCATCCATGTACTAACGTCATAACATTCAATTCGATTTAATATCTTTATTTCAGGATAGTATGTAATAAGTATTTTTTGTAAATCGTAAAGCGCTTCATTAACCTTAAGAGAATGATTAATCTTATTTTCAATAACATCGTTCTGGAAATGCGATGTTGTTAAACGCTCAAGCATTATTAATCGATCGCGGTCAATAATTGCTTTTTCATATTCTTTTTTATTGTTATGGAATGTTAATTCCTTTTGCCATTGCTTTTTAATCTCATTGGTTTGTCCTTTGAGCAATTTAATCAGTAAGCGGATATTTTTTTTGTATTGATTGATCAGAAATTTATTATCTATAATTTTTTCAATGACGTTTGGGCAAGGATTACACAAACCCACCTTTGAGTAGAAGCAAGGCTTATTACTAATTCTTTTATCTGTGCAAAAGGGAATAATTTTTCTTATTTGGCGTAGAATTATCTCTGTGTTCTTTCTGGAAGAAAATGGTCCAAAATAAATAGATTTATTGTCATTCTCGCGACGCACGATAAATACTTTTGGATATTTATTTGAGCTCCGTTCAAGCTTTGACATCGGAGCGAAACCCTGTACCGTCCCGCTTTGCGGGATTGGTACATGGGCGATTTTTATATAAAGAGGAGTTTTATCATCTTTTAGTATCAAATTATATTTGGGTTGATATTTATTGATTAATTGACTTTCCAAGAGTAAAGCATTAAATTCGCTATCGGTAATGATGTGTTCAACATGATCGCTCTGTTCAATAATCAATGCCTCTTTTTGATCAAGAAGAGCATTCTTGATATGTGACTTTACGCGTACCTTGATATTAATTGACTTCCCCACGTACAAAACTTTGTTTTTATTTTTGAATAAATATACTCCATTTGTCGAAGGAAGATTGTCCGTATCTAACATAAGGTATATTATAGCAAGTAGAAAACCCAAGGATCAATTATCAATGATCAATCAATATAAAACAAATAAAAAAAATGATCATTTAATATGATAATTTCTTAGTTATTGAGAATTGAGACTTGAGAATTGATTGAGAATTGGTTATTGAACATTGATCATTATTTCTTAAACAACTTTTTAACTATAAAGAAAATTATACTTCCTCCAATCACAATCATCCCAATCTTAAATCCCATATCTTGTGCATAACTAATTATTTTTATTTTTTCATTAAGATACTCTTTATTGTTAATCAAAACTTTTATATATGCATTATTATTTTGACGTGACGTTTTTGCTTGATAATTCAAAGTAATTATCTTTTTTTCCAATGGCACCATTGCAGGGATAACATTTTGACTTAATGAAACATCAAGATTGGTCGCAGTAACTATTGGTTTTATATTGTATACAAATACATTTTTATTATTCACAATGGTAATTGTGTTCTGATAAACTTTTTTATCATTAATCTGACTTTCTATTTTTCCCACAGTCACCCCAATTTCCCCAATCTCCCTAAAGCTTGTGCTGACGGGATTAATCATAATATCCTGTGTCTTTTCAGTTTTATACATTCCTGCCGGATAGGGGTATTCTGCAGACTTTCCGTGAATTGCCAAAACTATATGATTCAAATCAAGAGAGTTGTAATAATCAATCCCTGAGGTATTTTCCCAAGTTGGATCCACCGGAACCCAAAGTTGCGAACTTTCTTGATAATATTCAGGCCAAGAATGTAGCACATCGGAAGTTAATGATATCGGCCGTAGTTGTGTGTCGCCGGTGATGCCATATCCTTGAATTTCGCGTGAATAGATTCCTTTTTCCCGAGCCAAAGCAACAAACAAATCAGAAAATTCCGTACAAACTGCATTGCTTGGATTAAGTAAAACCTTTTCTGCACCCATGCGCTCTTCGTTTTTTCCAACCCGGTTATAGTTATATTTGAGCGTGTTAACAACGTATTTATAAATATCGTTAACTTGATTTAATTGCTGAATCTTATCAATTTGATTTATTTGCCATAATGGTTGGGGAGAAAGCAAAAATGATTTATTCTTTTGCATCAAACTATCGTTTAATATTCGGTATTCTTCACGGCGTTTAGTTGTCAAACTGATCCCTGCGTTTAATACCACCTCAACTTTTGTTTTTGGAAAAAGATTATAGCGCGCCATATAGTTTCCATCTTCATCAAGAAAAACCTGCGAGGGAGGGGGATTTAACTTATCAATAAAAACTTTTTGATAATCAGTGTCTGGAGGTAGGGCAATATCAGTATAAACAGGAACAATTTTTGGATTGTATAAGTGATAAAGAAATTTTGATTGGTAATATTGCTCATCTCCAAAAACTGCATATATTGTTTTCACTTGAGGATTTTCCCAAATAATTTTATTGCCCTGAATCAAGCTTGGTCGGGGTTTTGCAATAGCAATCTTACGATCTGAATTTTCAGGAAGATATACAATTGCCCGATAACTACTGGTTGATACTTGATTTTCAAGTGTTGGAATAATCAATTCCCAAACATTTCCCGATACATCAAAAATGTTTTCTTGTAAAAATGAGAGGTGAAATACGTTGACTGTGTCCCGGCCTATCGTCGGATCATTAAACTCAAGATTCACAAGAATTTTATCTTCATCGTTAACAACAATTGGATTTACCACACCTTTATCGTCTGCTGCAGTAATCTGACTAATGATGTAGTTTTTTGGAAAGGCAATGCTGAACTTTTTAACATAAACATCCGAACTTAGATTTGTAAGATTAATCGTAAAAATTACTTTTGCAGTGGTTATATTACTCGTTTTACCCAAAAAATACTCTACCTGATAATCACTTTTAAAATCAGCAGCAAATATTTTATTGGGAGAGAACAAAAATAAAAGAAGAACTAATAATAAAACTTGAATTTTACGTACCATAATTCCATTATAGCTTATGTAATAATATCATTGCGAGGAACGACTGAAGGGAGCGTCGTGGCAATCCCGTTATTGTTAGTAATACATACAATACTTGTATTCATACAAATAATTTAATATAATTCGTTTTATATGTTATTGAAAGTATATTCGTGGATATTTACAGTCTTTACAATTATTGGTCTAGTTGCCATCGTTAAGGATGCGCCTCTTGTTTTTGCGGATGTATTAGGAGTAATTTTAAATATATTATTAATGACTGGAGCTTATGTCTTCGCATATAATAAAAAATTCCTAACAAATCAGACTTGGAAAATAATATTTTGGATTCTTATCCTTTTCTCTATTGAAATGCTATTAGAAGTTTATATCTTACCAAAGGATTTTATAAATAATTATCTTTCATTTCTTCAATCTAAGGCTATGGCTATATCTAATCCAATTGACGCAGTTATTTCTTGGATATTAGCTCTTCCTGCAATTTATTCCATATATAAACTAGGGTTTGGAAAAAAATGAACTTCTATTAAATTTATATTCCTAACTTTATTTTTATTTGACTCAACCGATTTAACTGTTTTAATTGATCATTGAATATTGATTGATTATTGAAAATTGATTATTGATCATTTTTTAACATTCCCCTTATCTTCTGTCCCCTTAACACTTATCCACTTATCCCCCTAATTATTCGCATATTCGCAGCATTCGCATTGTCTTGTCCTTATTCGTATCACATTTTGTTTTATAAATACTCCGCTGTAAACGACTTCTTATTCTTTTTTAATCCTTCTAATTCACCTTGATAAACTACGGTTCCACCTTCATCGCCAGGTCCAGGACCTAAGTCAATCACATATTGCGAGTTTTTGATAACGTCAACATTGTGCTCAATCAATATTACCGTATTTCCTTTTTCCACCAGTTGATAAAGCGTATGTAATAATTTTTCAATATCATAAAAATGCAGTCCGGTTGTTGGTTCATCCAAAATATAAACCGTCTTTCCTGTGTCTCGTCGGGAAAGTTCATTAGCTAATTTTATTCTCTGTGCTTCTCCTCCGGAAAATGTTGGAGCCGCTTGTCCAAGTTCAATATAACCCAATCCCACGCTTTGTAAAAATGCTAGTTTTTGATAAATGAAAAAATGGTTTTGAAAAAATATTGTTGCCTCATCTACTGTCATTTTTAATACATCGTATATATTTTTATCTCGATAAGTAATTTCCAAAGTTTCCTGATTATATCTTTGACCGTTGCAAATATCACATTTCACATACACATCGGGTAAAAACTGCATCTGGATACGAATTAATCCCGCTCCCTGGCATTTTTCACACCGACCACCCTTAACATTAAAAGAAAATCTTCCTTTTTTAAATCCCTTGGCTTTTGCTTCAACCGTTTCTGAATATAAAGCTCGAATTTCATCAAAAAATCCGATATATGTAGCTGGATTTGAGCGGGGAGTCCGACCAATTGGTCCTTGGTCTACTAAATAAACTCGATCTACATATTGATATCCCAAAAACTGGAAAAACTCACCCATTGTCTCCTGATAATGTCCGTCAAGATAGTATTTTAATGCTGGATAAAGCGTTTCTGTCACTAAAGTTGACTTACCGGAACCAGATACTCCTGTGACGCAAATCAAATTTCCCAAAGGAAACTGAACATTAATTTTTTTTAGATTATGCTGTGTACAGCTTTTTAAATCTAATGTTCCTCGAGTAATCTCTAATTTTTTTATCGGCAGTTTGATTTTCTTTAAGCCATTCAAATATCTTCCGGTTAAAGAATTTTTATCCTTAAGCATTTCTTTTATTGTTCCAGAAAATACAATTTTACCCCCATGCTTACCGGCAAAAGGTCCAAGTTCAATCGTATAATCGGACTTTTCAATGGTTTCTTTGTCATGTTCAACCACAACAATACTATTGCCCAGATCACGCAACTTTATTAATGTATTGATTAATGCATCCACGTCTTTTGGATGTAAACCGATAGAGGGTTCATCCAATACATAAAGTACTCCGGTAAGTCCGCTTCCAATTTGCGACGCTAAACGTATTCTTTGTAATTCTCCACCGGATAATGTTTTTGCCGGACGGTTTATTGTTAAATATGACAAGCCAACATTTATCAAAAATAGTAATCGTGTTTTTATTTCTTTTATAATAAGTTTGGCAACGGAAATTTCATAGTCAGTAAGTTTTTTATCCAGTTCATCATTAAAATATTGATAAAAACTTTTAATCGACCTCTCCCCTACCTCAACAATATTTTTTTCATCAATCGTGATAGCCAAAATTTCCGGTTTTAGTCGTTTTCCTTCACAAACCGGACAAATATCTTCCCGTACATAACGGTTAACTTCGATTTCTTCCAATTGCCCGGCACTTTCAAAAAATCTTCTTTCCAGTTCTTTTATCACTCCTGAATAAGAATCAACAATACCAGTAATTTTTCCAAATCGATTTGTTCCGGTAACTTGGTATGTTTTGCTACTTCCGTATAGTAAAAGTTTTATTTTTTCCTCTGATAAATTTGCAATCTTTTTATTTAAATCAATTTTCTCTTCTTCACACATTTGCTTAAATATTCTTGCGTGCCAACTGTCAGAAAAAAACATTTTTTCATAAGGAATAATCCCCCCTTCATTAATTGATATGTTTTTATTAATAACCAACTCTGGATCAATCCGATAAATTGTACCCAAACCTTTACATTTTTCACATGCTCCAAGTGGTGAATTAAAAGAAAACATTCGTGGCTCAATTTCGGCTAAAGATAAGTTACATTTCGGACAAGAAAACTTTTCCGAGTATAAAACCTCTTTTGTTCCATCTTGAGATAAAACTACCAACCCGTCAGAAAGAGCCAATGCTTGTTCAACCACTGGTCGAAGTCTGGAAATCAAATTGGCACTAAAAACCTTATCTTTTAGTTGTTGATATTCTGCAGCGAATTTGTCAATCTGCACATCAATTGAGTGTTTGTTCGTTTTAATTAAAGGAATCTCATCATCAGTATCAAAAATCTTATTATCAACCCTAACTGATGAATAGCCTTTACTTTTTAAGTTAGAAAATAATTCTTTAAACTCTCCTTTTTTTTGTCTGACAATCGGGGAGTAAATAATAAAATTGTGTGGTTTTATTTTGTCATCCGAAGCGTTATGAAGAATCTGATCGATTATTTTCTTTATTATTTCATCCAGTGACATCCGTTTAATCTCAACCTTGCATTTCGGACAATGTGGATGACCGATTCGTGCAAATAATAAACGTAGATAATCATAAATTTCCGTAATCGTTCCAACGGTTGAACGAGGGTTATGAGAAGCGCTTTTTTGATCAATGGAAATCGCTGGAGAAAGTCCATCAATTGAATCAACGTCAGGTTTATCCATAATGCCCAAAAATTGTCTGGCATAAGTAGATAATGACTCAACATATCGTCTCTGTCCTTCTGCATAAATGGTGTCAAAAGCCAGTGATGATTTACCTGATCCGGATACTCCAGTAATCACCACCAATTTATTTTTTGGAAGTTCTACACTCACGTTCTGCAAATTGTGCTCTCTTGCGCCCTTTACAATAATTTTATCCATATTATTAAAATAAATTAATCCCTATCACCCCTTATCTCCCTTATCATCCCTCATTTCCCGTAATTTCTCCCTTATTCGTATAGCCAACTCAAAATTCATTTCATTGGCCTGGTTTTTCATCTCTCTTTCTAATTTTTTAATAATCTTTTTCTGTTCCATTGGTGTTAATCCTTCGGTCTTAATTTGATCAAGTTGTTTTTCTAAATATATTCCACCGTAATTATCTTTAATCAAATCATCTGCCTCATCCCCTTGTGCAATTTTCTCCCTGATTGGCTTATAAATTGTGGTTGGAGTAATGTTATTTTTTGTATTATACTCGATTTGATATTTACGTCTACGGTTAATCTCTTCAACTGCTCCTTTAATTGACTTTGTCTCAATATCAGCATAAAGTATCACGATTCCTTTGATATTGCGGGCTGCACGTCCCATTGTCTGCACCAATGCGGTTTTTGACCGTAAAAATCCTTCCCGATCGGCATCTAAAATTGCAACTAAAGTTACTTCCGGTAGATCCAGTCCTTCACGGAGTAAATTTACTCCGATTAAAACATCAAAATCATTTTTTCGTAAATTATCCAAAATATCAGACCGTTCAAGCGTATCGACATCACTGTGTAAATATTCAGCTCGAATATTTTTATCCTTACAATAATCTGTCAAATCTTCTGCCATTTTTTTAGTAAGTGCAGTAACTAAAACTCGTTCCTTAAGTTTTGCTCTTTTTTCAATTTCTATTAACAAGTCAGGAATCTCTCCTTCTGCCGGTCTAATTTCTATTAATGGATCAATTATTCCGGTTGGTCTGATTAGCTGTTCAACGACTTTATTTTGCGATTGGTCAATTTCCCACAAGTTAGGAGTGGCTGAAACATAAATAAAATGTTTTGGAATTTGATAAAACTCATCGAATTTTAATGGACGATTATCAAATGCTGCTTTTAACCGGAATCCAAAATCAATTAGTGTTTTTTTACGGGAATAGTCTCCATTAAACATTCCACGGATTTGCGGAACGCTCATGTGAGACTCATCAATAAATACTAAAAACTTATCTCCGTATGCTTCACGGAAATAATCTAACAAGCTGTATGGTGGATCGCCAATCTGGCGTTTTTCAAAATAGCGGGAGTAATTTTCGATTCCATTCACATAACCGACTTCTTTAATCATTTCCAAATCGTAATTTACCCTACGAAGTAACCTGTCTGCTTCAGCGTGTTTATTTAACGCCTTTAGTTGTGCGTGTTCTTTGATCAAATCAGCCCGAATTTGCTTTTCTGCACTTTCCACCAATGCCGGATCTGTCATAAAATGCTTCGCTGGATATATTACAATTGAATTTGAAATTTTAAATTTTAAATTTGAAATTTGTTTTCCAGATATGGGCTCAAAATTATTAATATCCGTGATCATCTGCTTATCATCCGTAGTAATCCTAACCGCCACGTCATCATAAGCTGGATAGATATCGATTTTATTTCCTCGCACCCGGAATGTTCCGCGTTTAAAATCAAACTCATTTCTTTCGTATTGCAGTTGTGCCAAACGTGCGAATACTTCATTAAAATTAATTTGTTGTCCAATTTTTAGCTCTAAAATAAAATTTCCATACTCTCGTGGAGATCCGATGTTATAAATACATGACACTGAAGCAACAACAATCACATCTTTCCGGGTTAATAGATTAGTGGTAGATTTCAAACGCAATTTATCAATCAATTCGTTAATCTGCGCTTCTTTTTCAATATATGTGTCAGTTGAGGGCATATATGCTTCTGGTTGATAGTAATCATAATAAGAAACAAAATAGGAAACTGCGTTTTCTGGAAAAAAGTCACGAAACTCCTGATAAAGTTGACCGGCTAAGGTTTTATTATGTGAAATGATAAGCGCCGGTATCTGTAACTTTTGAATGACGTTTGCAATGGTAAAAGTTTTACCCGATCCAGTAACTCCTAGAAGTACCTGATTTTTTAAGCCGTTTTGTACGTTTTGCACAATTCCATCAATTGCCTGTGGCTGATCTCCGGTTGGTTTAAAATCTGATTTTAAATTAAACATATTTAGTAATAATTGGTCGGTTAGCAGATAATCTTCCTTCACAACCTTCTTTAGGACAATTTACATTCAGATTCATAGTTGAATCTACAACTGTAACACTTTCTCCAACTTCTTGACATTGTGCAAAAGCCATAAATATTGGAAAAAGAGAGCATTTTTGAATATCTGTCTCTTCGCAACCTTTTCTCCAAAATACCGCAGTACATCGTCCACAACTCATTTCAAGTAACTGTGCCATATTAAAGTTAAAATATCCAGGTGCGGAATTGTATCCGTAACCCTCAATTTTATCACAAAAACTAGCAGTATTTCAATATGAGTTTATAAGAAATTATCCTGGCAGGTTTGAAGATGAGTGAACCTGACAGGTTTGAACTCATTTTATTTGATAGGAACCTGTCAGGTTATACGATTTTTGGCGAACCTGCCAGGTTAACCAACTTATGGCCGAACCTGTAGGCTATAACCCCTGAAAGGAATTATGCGATTTTTGGTAAAAAACCTGTCAGGTTACTATTTTTTGACAAATGACCGATAGTATGAGATAATTTAACCCATGGCAAATAATGTAGATGTACTTCAATCGCGTAGACAAAGCATAGAAATGTCCCTTGATAAGGATGGACTCACATCTTTAAAAGAAGGTGTATTAATACCTTCACGCACACTACTTTCAGTATTTACTCAAGAAAAGTATAAAAGAAGACTTCGTTTTGAATTACCAAGCCCAAATGTGGGTTTTGGTTTACAGGTTTTTAATGACGACTTTGCTGAATCACAACCTGAGGTAACTGTACCAATTCCAATAATAAGTACCCACAATGCGCTAACTTCTCGCGCGGAATTCGAACAAAGAACAAAAGCAATATTACAACTTACAAGAGACGAACTTATAGATTTACGCCTTACTAAATATCCTACGGCGAGTGGTATTTTAGTTTGTTTAGCAGAACTAACACAAACAAACGTTACATGGCAAAATGGAAGTAAAACAGGCGCGGTTCAATTTTATTTAAATAGCCCTCAAGATGAAAAAGTAATAACTGTTGATTTAACAAGTAATGGAAAAACAGATCGTACAAATTTTGCTTTATCTACTTTTTATCATGACAATATATTGGCCCGAGCCTATATTAGCAAAGGTAAAGTAGTGGTTGTTTCTTCAAGAACTCCTGATGCTGTTGAAAAAGTTGCAAATAGTAATTTTGCAGCAACAGTTCAACAAACACAACACGAGCTCCAAGCCATCGCGGATCATAAATCGTAAATCACAAATCATATTTCTTTAATCATTCGCATATTCGTAGCATTCGCATTTTCTTGTATTATTCGTATCATATTTGTTACAATTCATAAATGGACCTAATTAAATTTGTTATTGACTTTATTCTTCACATTGACGTTCATCTTGGTCAGATAATATTAACTTATGGCGTTGTCACTTATGCAATTTTGTTTCTAATTATATTTATGGAGACAGGCCTAGTTTTTACCCCTTTTTTACCCGGGGACTCTTTACTTTTTGCTGCCGGAGCCTTCGCTGCACTTGGATCATTAAATATTTTTGTTTTATTATTTTTGCTATGGCTCGCAGCTTTCTTGGGTGATACCAGTAATTACTGGATTGGTCACTTTTTCGGTAAAAAATTGGTGGATCATCCCAAAATTCCAATCGACGAAAAACATATCAAAGAGACACAAAAGTTCTTCAATAAACATGGCGGAAAAACAATTATTCTTGCCCGTTTTATACCCTTTATTCGCACCTTTGCTCCATTTGTCGCCGGTATTGGAAACATGCATTATGGACAATTTATTTCTTATAATATTATCGGCGGTGCTCTTTGGGTGGCGATAGCAACCGTATCGGGTTTTTTCTTTGGCAATCTTCCATTTGTTCGTGAAAACTTTTCTCTTGTTATCTTTGGCGTCATAATAATCTCTCTTCTCCCAATCATCATCGAAGTTCTTCGTAAAAAACTAAAAAAGAAATAATTCACCTCAAATCCCTCCAATCCCGCAAATCCCTCCAATTAAGTTGTATAATTCAAACTATGCTATCCATCGTCGGAACCCCAATCGGAAACCTTGACGACTTATCAATCCGTCAGGCAAAAACAATCGCTTCAGCAGATATTATCTTATCTGAAGACACGCGTTCAACTGGTTTTCTTTTACAAAAGATTAAAACGCTATTTAATTTTGAAATAAATCCTAATCAAAAAATGATTTCTTACTACAAAGAACAAGAATTTGAAAAACTCCCGGAAATCATCAACCTCCTCACAATTCCCCAAAGTTCTCACAACCCTCAAAACCCTCAAGTTGTCCTCGTTTCCGAATCCGGTATGCCGCTTATCTCTGATCCAGGCTTATTGTTGATTCAGCAATGCATAAAAAAACAAATTCCTTTTGAGGTAATTCCCGGTCCAACCGCTGTTACTACAGCCCTAGTGCATTCGGGTTTTAATTCAAAGCATTTTATGTATGTTGGTTTTCTCCCAAAGAAAAAGTCAGAAATACTTCAGTTAATTAATAGACTAAAGACAATTAGTGAAACTTTAAAGGATACTATTTTTGTCGCATATGAATCGCCTAATCGCATCAACAAAACACTAGAACTTTTTGATTCAACAATTCCCAACACTGAAGTTGTGGTCACCCGAGAATTGACAAAAAAATTTGAAGAAATTGTTCGCGGGAGACCAAAAGAATTACTTAATAACAAATTTAAAGGCGAAATCACAATTGTATTTAGATTAATCTGACAGGTTTGAAGACGAGTTATAACCTGGCAGGTTTGAAATCAATTTATATGATAAGAACCTGCCAGGTTATTCAGGTTATGGATAGAACCTGTTAGGTTTTTAAAACTTTTGGCAAAACCTGTCAGGTTATACGATTTTTGGCAGAACATGTCAGGTTCTAATTCGCATATTCGCAACATTCGCATGACGTATATTTATTCGTATCACATTTATGATTAAACAAATCCTCTTCACCAAGTCCGGTTTACAGAAATTAATAGATGAACTTAAACAGTTACAAATAAATCGAAAACCTGCCTTAAAAAACCTTCAAGATGCACGCTCCCTTGGTGATCTAAGTGAAAATGGCGCTTACAGGGCTGCAAGATGGAAACTGTCTTCAATTGATAGCAGAATTCGTTATTTAGAAAAGACTTTGCGTTATGCAGTAGTTAAGGAAATTACAAATAGTGACACAGTACAAATAGGCTCTTTTGTAACTGTTGTTAATGATGAAAACGAGGTTACCTATGAAATCGTCGGTGGTCATGAATCAGATATTTCATCAAACAAAATCTCCTGTTATTCACCTCTTGGCAGAGCACTTATATATCATAAAGTCAATGAAAAGATAGTTGTAAAAACTCCATCCGGAGAACAGACATATTCAATTATCGCAATTCTTTCACAAGAACCTCAAACTAATCTCCTTTAATTTCCTTTAGCTTCCTTTAATCTCCCCTTCTTCAATCACAATCTCCCAATTAATATCTAATTTCTTCAAGAAGTACCGATCATGAGAAACAATCATAAATCCCCCCTCATACTCATTTAGCGCATACTCCAATATTTCTCTACTTTCAATATCCAAATGATTAGTTGGTTCGTCAAAAATAAGAAATTGATTGTTCTGATGTATCAATTCTACAATTGATAGTTTAACTTTTTCTCCTTGTGACAAACTTTCAACTTTATTAAAAACATGATTTCCGATAAATAAAAATCTACCCAAAATCTTCCGTGCTTTTTGCTCCTCCCAAATTTTTGTTCCAGACATAAATTCATTTAAAACAGTTTTATTTCTATCAAGCGACTCATGTTCTTGAGCAAAATAACCGATTTTAATATTTTCACCTTTTGAGACTATACCAGAATAATCTTTAATCTCCCCAGTAAGTATTTTTATCAAAGAAGTTTTTCCAACTCCGTTATCTCCTAACAAATGAATTCTTTTTTCACCAGTAATGATTAACCTTGAGCATTTAAATAACTTCTTATAAATCAAGTCCTGTATATCATAGACTACATGTTTCTTATAAGTCTCTTGACCTAAATCACCAATCTTTATTTTTTTATATTGAGTAGGTTTTTCAACCGGCTTATCTAATATTTGTTTTTTGTATCTCGTCTTCATTGCTTGAAGTTGCCGACCAACCTTTGGATTTCGATACACTGAAAGTTGAACTTTTTTCTTTGTAATCCAATCTTCCATATCTTTCTTTTTTTCTTCGTAATCACTAAATTCTTTTGTTTGTTTTTCAAACCTTAGATTTTTTTCCTCCACTAAATCAGAATAACCTCCATGATAGGAATTGATTGTATGTTTATAAGGATCAAGTTCAAATATTTCATTAACCACATTGTCTAAGAATGTTCGATCATGAGAAATTAACAAAACGCTTCCTTTAAATTTTTTAATAAATATTTCTAGCCACATAATACTTTCCATATCTAAATTATTAGTAGGTTCATCCAAAAGAAGAGTTGTTGGTTCACTTAATAGTAATTTTGCTAAACCTAATTTTGTTTTTTGGCCTCCACTTAGATTTATAACTGAAGTATTTTTATCAATGTCAAAGTTAACCTCTGAAAGAGCAGTATTAATTTTGTATTCTTCCCAATCTTGAACTAACGATGTTTGTAAATACAATTGGATTGTTTCATTATCTTTAAATTGAATTAATTGAGGAAGATATCCAATTTTCTCATGAACTTTAACCACAGATCCTCTATCAGGTTCTTCTATTTCAAGTAAGATTTTCAATAACGTTGTTTTTCCCGTTCCATTTGGTCCAATTAATCCAATTTTGTCACCATTTGAAATACTAAACGAAACTTCGTCTAAGATGATCTTATCTCCATATGTTTTTGAAATTTTTTGTGTTTGAATCATATTTTTTTCTCCATAAAAAAAACAGCCTTTCGGCTGGTCTTTTTGATTATAATTTTTTGGTTTTATTTTTTAGTATGCAAAAAGGCCAGCATAATATCTTGGCACGTCATTCGTGCCTTTTTTATTACTGCGTGTATATAGCAAATATTAAACATTGAGGTAATTATAATAAAAAATGAGGATTTCTTCAATGTCAAATCTTAAAAGAACGAAATATGTAGCAATCCGCATCTTCACTACATTATATTGATATATTGTAGTGAATTATTATCCCTTCCTTCATCTCGACTAAGTCCCTATCTCTATTTTAGAGTAATCTCAAGAGTATAATATTCTATGGCTTTTGTCGAAAGAAGAGAGTTTCCACAACATAATTGGGTTTTGTTTCGAGATACTACTGCTCCATCCTCAACCCAGTTACAATACGGACAAGTTTATTGGCATCCAGGAGATATCCCAAACGGTAATAGGATTCTAATTGATGTGACCGGAACAAATGCTTGGCTACGATCTCTTTCTCTTGCTTTTCGTTTGGAAATAAGACCGTACCAGCCACAGTCTACAGAAGACCAACTCTCTGGTATCGAAATTGATGGAAAGGGAACTGCTGCTATGGTTCAAGCAGCTCGTTTAATAAAACCCCGCCAACCAGAATTGTCTATATTTAGTGGCGATCCCAAAACTGATGATCAAACTGTTTTTATAAATTTTTCAGGAATATTGGATTGGATTAAGTCCCAGAAACCAAACCTTTCAGATAAAGATTTATATCGAAGTTATGCTTATGTAATTGACCAGGCCCTTAACGATCGAGCCAAAGAAATGATTCTTTTTAATTATCTATCTACAACAAAAGAATATTCATGTATAAGCACTAACTATCCTTCCAACCTTTTTTTACTGTTGCATTTTTTTCGTGTTTTTGCAGTACCCATGTTAGAGTCTACTTATAGAAAAACTTTAATTAAAGGTAAAGATTAAGTTTTAACTATTTCTTTTTCCTTATCTCTCCCTTAGCTTCTCGTATCCTTCCCCAATCTTTCTCTTACACTCCTTTAATTATTCCTTAATCTCCTTTAATTTATTAAATAATTAAAAAAGCTCGGGTTGAGTCAAGCTTTTTTTGAGAGTGACACCCCGATGCACTTTGTTTCGAACACTTCTTCCCATAGATTAACAATCTCATACTTCCATATCCCGGGATAATCAAAAGCAAATAAACTTCTAAAACTATCTTAGCGAGATCATTCCCTCATTATCAAATTAAAAAATTGATTTATTAATAGATCTATTTAAATATTTCAATCTTTTTTATTAGAGATTATTTGACTTTTTCTTGATAGGAAAGAACCAGATTACAATTACCAAAAGATATAGAAACAAAATAATTATATAATCATCTGGTCCGACAGGTTTTGACTTAAAACAACTAAATGTTAATAATCTTAACCAACCCGACTCACATAATAACCTTTGGACATCTGATTGAAAAAAAGAGTTTATGTGGAGAACAATTAAAATGAACAACAAAGAACTGATAATCAACTTATTGGTTAAATCAATTGCTATCTTCCCTAAAAATTTATTCGGTTGTAATCCCAATGATTTATTGTTGTGAATTACATTCCTAAATGGTAAAAAAACTAAAAATAGTAATAAAGCTAAAACACAGGAATATATTAGTGTCTCAGAATAATTTATACCTATGTAGAGAGTTTTTACCGTAGAAACAATAAAAAGAACCGTAACAATTATTTTGAGAAATAACTTTATAAAATTGTAGTCTTTCATATTAGTATGTATGTTTTATATACATGCTTTGGTGAAGCGTGCGGGATTTCCATTCGTCACTCGCTAAAGTATATTCGCTCGTTCCTCAGGACTATAGCTTCTCATCCCGCGTTTCACAAAAAAAGCCCGGGTTGAGCCGAGCTTTTTTTGAGAGTGAAGCGTGCGGGATTCGAACCCGCGATATTCACCCTGAAAAGGTGATGTCCTAGGCCGCTAGACGAACGCTCCGAATTAATACAGTAGATTATACAAAAAGATTATAAATAAATGAAGCAATAACTATGTTTTTCTTCATCTTTCGTATTTATAACTTTATTTGTTAGTTACCCGTTTTATCGTCTTCCAAACTTTTTTGTATTAATAATTGTTTTTCTTCATACATTTTCACAAAAAGCGTAACAATCGTTGGATCAAAATACTTTCCAGACTGATCTTTGATATGTGCAATTGCATCTTCTGGTGTCCAAGCTGGCTTGTCAACACGATAAGCTCTGACAGTCGTAAGTGCGTCCCACACGTCAATTATTGCAAACAGTCTTCCTAAAAGTGGAATTTCTTTTTCTTTTAATTTATTCGGATAGCCTGTTCCATCCCATTTTTCCTGATGCGAAAGCGCGATCACCAATAATGTTTGTAAGTATTTAACTTTACCGAAAATATCTACTGCATTTTGAGGATGTTTTTGTATAATCATTCGTTCCTCATTAGTTAACTCTCCCTTTTTAAGAACGTTAATTGGAACATTTAATTTACCAACGTCGTGTAATAGTGCGCCATTTTCTACAACCTTCAAATAATCCGGTACACGCTGTAATGCTACAACCTCTGAATCGTCAGGGTAAGTAGTAACATATCTATTTGTCAGTTCTAACATATCGACAACAATACTAGCGCTATGTTCTGTATTTATAAATTTATGTTCTGTCATTTTAGCCATAACCATTTCAACTTTCTGATCATTTGGTATAGAATTAAGTACTCTAATAAAAGCTTTCCATTTAGGAATAACGGGGGTTGGAGGTAAAAATAATTTTATTCGTTGTATACCAGTCAGACGACCATGTATTCTATCGTATGATTCAACCATGAGTATTTATTAATCACTCTTGTCTTTCTCTTTATTTAATCCTCTTTTTCAGTCCATCCAAAACCTCTTTTGCCATGTCTTTTCCACCCAGTCCAAATGCCAGTCCACCGGCAATTGCAAGCATAGCTACAATTCCAGTAAAAAGAATCCTAATCAAATCTTGGGCCACTCCTAACTGGTTCATAATAACCAAAATAGTAAAGAAAATAATCGTAGATCTGGTAAACATCGCCAATGTATTGGCCGATGCCACACCCATTGATTTAATACTACTTTTAACCAAATCAGCTCCTAAATTGGAAACGATTGATCCAATAAAACCGATCACAACAGCAACAATCACATTCGGCAAATAAAGTAATAGTTGATTGATTACGCCAGTCGCTCGTGAAAGTCCCCACACTTCAAGGGTCGGAATTAGAAACATAATAATCACAGTCCAACGAAGAATTTCAGCCAGAATATCCAACCAAATATTTATCTGTGCTCTTGTACTTAATCTTGCTTTTTCGAGCAAGTATGGAACCTTAAAAAAAACAACAAGAGTTTTTACAATTTTTTTTAAAAGATTCCCGATCAAAAGTCCAATTGCCAAAACAAAAATCCCCATTAGTAAGTCAGGAATAAAATTACTGATTTTTTCCCAGAACCGGTTAATTGCTAAGTTTGGTATTGAAAACATAAATAAATTGTTAAACTGTTAAATTGCTAAATTGTTAATTTTTCATTTGTAAACTTGATTAAAGAGTTTATTTCGCGAGGAAGAATTTCTAACTGTGCTTGAATATATAAATATTCTTCTTTTTTTAGCAAATTTCTAAGTTTAGCTTTTTTAATCCAATCAATTGTTTCTTTAATTGATCCATACGAATATCGATAAAAATTAATTTTATCTTTTTTTCCATACCTTCCAAAACCCTCCGCTATATTTGAAGAAATTGAGTCGACCGCTCTTACAAGTTGTTTACCTATCGTATCTTTTGAAAAAAAATCCCATTTTAACACTAGATTCCATATATAATTAGATAATTGAAATGATATTTTATATGCATTTAGGTCATCAATATCTAAATATTTCATTTTTGATAATTAGATTTTTTATTAACAGTTTAACAATTTATCAGTTTAGCAATTAACTACATACCTACATCCTCATAGCATTTCAATTCTTTAACAGAGTAATCTTCGTTGATAATAATTCCTATCACAAATATCGTTAGTTTACTATTTTTGTGAGGGTTTTGCAATAAATAGAAATTAATTGCTCGTTTAAGATGACTCATTTTGTAATAATTTACGGCCTCGTATGGCTTTCCCTTGGCATCCCCAATACGCGTTTTTACTTCAACAAAAATAATTTTGTTTCCTTTTTGGATAACGATATCAATTTCTCCGCCTTTACTTCGATAGTTTCTTTCAATAATTAAATAGCCTTTTTTTTGAAGATAATCACATGCAGTATTTTCGCCTATCTTGCCAATTTTCTGTTTTATGGGGTTCATTTCTTACTATAAAGTTTTCTTCGAACCTTTGTCTCAGTCAATTCACGAATAAAATAGAGTTTTGCTTTTTTGTATGAGCTTTTTTTATCAACCTTTATACTGACAATATTTGGAGACATAAGTGGAATAATTCTTTCAATTCCAATGCCTGACTTTGAAACTTTTCTTATTGTAATCATCCGATTAGCATCATCAGCACCTTTAATTCTAATAATAATTCCTTTGAATATTTGTTGGCGCTCTTTTTCACCTTCTTTAATTTTATAAACCAAACTAATCATGTCTCCAATCGCCAATGTTTGTTCTTTATATGCAATAGAATTTCCCATAAAGGGTATTATAAATTAAACAGGATAAAAATACAAATAATAAATCTTTAATATTCAATGAACGATGATCAATCAAATTTCAATTTCTTTATTTCCAATAAATTGATAATTGGTTATTGATTGATAATTGAAAATTGATCATTGATAATTATTTTGATTTTATCATACGTTCTTCACTTTGCTTCACAAACTCCACAAACACCGGATGAGGACTCAATGGTCGGCTTTTATATTCAGGATGTCCTTGAGTACCAAAGTAAAACGGATGAATTGATTTTGGCAATTCAATAATTTCCACCAAATTTTCAATCACTGAACGCCCGGAGAAGATCATTCCGGCTTTTTCAAAAAGTTTTACATATTTGTCATTAAACTCCCATCGGTGACGGTGACGTTCACTGGTTAAGTTGGTTTTATATATTTCCCAAGCATATGTGTCTTTTTTAATTTTAGCCTGCCATGCGCCTAAACGCATCGTCCCACCATATGCGCGCCTTTTAATCATTTTTTCTTGGGAAGGAATCATATGAATCACAGGATTTTTTGTTTTTATATTATTTTCTGCTGTATTTGCGTCTGACAATCCTAAAACTGATCGGGCAAAAGCTACCACGGCCAACTGCATTCCATAACACAAGCCTAAGTAAGGAATTTTATTAATTCTAGCGAAGTTTGCCGCCTTAATCATTCCTTCTGCACCGCGCTCTCCCCAACCGATCGGAACAATAATTCCATCAGGTTTACCGATAATCTTTTCATCGGTCTCAAACTTTTGCGCATCAATCCATATGGTTTTAACGGAAATGTTATTTGTCCACGCTGCATGATCAATTGCGTCAAATAGCGCTGCATATGAGTCACGCAGTTGATATTCGCCTGTTCCAAAATACTTTCCTACAATTGCAATCGTTATAGAATTTTTTTTAGGGAATTTTATAGTTTCAATAAGCTTATTCCAATCATTAAGCTCTGGTTTTCTTATTTTTAATCCAAGTTTTTTCATTATTTTTTCATCCAGCCCTTGTTTATGCAACATTAACGGAATTTCATAAACATTATCCAAGTCCGGATTGGATATAATATCATCAGCGTGCATATTGCAAAAAAGAGCGAACCGGTCACGTCGACGCTGATCTAAATATTTTTCTGATCTGGCAATTATAAAATCCGGTTGAATTCCCATTGAATTCAGAGTTCTAACAGATAGCTGGGTTGGTTTTGTTTTAGGCTCACCTAAGTGTTTTGGAGTTGGAACATAACTGACATGAATATGAATCACGTCTTTTGGATGTTTTAACGTCATCATTCTTGATGCTTCGTAATAAAAAACGTTTTGATATTCACCAGCTGTTCCTCCAAGCTCAACCACCACAATATCTGCCTTTTTCTTTTGTCCAAGCGTTTGAATTTTCTTTGTAATTTCGTTGGTAATATGAGGAATTGCCTCAACATCTTCACCTTTATATTCAAATCTCCTTTCTTTATCAATCACTTCTTTATAAATCTGACCCATTGTTATGAAATTATCCTTACCCATGTCTTCATTAAGAAATTTTTCGTATGTACCAATGTCCATATCTGCCTCGGTACCGTCTTCACATAAAAATGGGTCGCCATGTTCAATTGGGTTAATAGTTCCTGCGTCAATATTTAAGTAGTTTTCAAACTTTAACGGAGCAACTTTGTAACCGGCTGATTTTAAAAGCAAACATACCGATGCAGATGTCAAACCCTTGCCAATACCGGAAATAACCCCGCCGGAAATAAAAATATATTTCATGCTAAATAACTAAATAATAATTAAATAATCAAATTAATGAATAAAAAAATAAATGTAAAAATAAATCAATAAATAAACAAATGTATTATTTGATACATTTCATCATTTATTTCATTATTTTCTTATTTCTTTATTTAATTATTTGTTTATAGTCCATGAACTATGTTTACACTTTGGATAATTTGAACAGCCAAAAAATCTACGTTTTGTTTTGGTAAATCTTACCACAACATCACCGCCACAATCAGGACATTTTTGTCCAGCAACAACTGTTAAAAAGGGTTTAATATTCTTACAACTTGGATAACCACTGCAAGCTAAAAATTTACCAAAACGAGAAACTCTTTGGATCATTGGTTTACCGCATTTATCGCAGACACCATGATCTTCTTCAACCACGTTAATCGCCCGATTATCTGCTTTTTGAACAATAAGCGTCATATTAAACGGTTCATAAAAAGTTTCTAAAACTTCAAGCATTTTTTTATTACCATTGGCTATTTCATCAAGTGAATCCTCCATTTGCGCGGTAAAGTTAATATCAAACAACTCCGGAAAAGCTGATGATAAATAGTCACAAATTGATTCACCCAAACCTGTTGGTTTAAAATATCGACCATCTTTTTCAACATAACCTTTTGTTTGTATTAAACCTATAATTGGTGCATAAGTCGATGGTCTTCCAATTGATTTTTCCTCCATGATTTTAATCAGGCTCGCATCATTATATCTTGGAGGGGCTTTTGTTTGTTCAAGTTTACTTTCCAAATCACTATAAGCGATTGACTGTCCTTCGTTGATTTGAATCGCATCAGTATGCATTTTCACATATTCGGGATTTAAGACTTTTAAAAATCCCGGAAAAATAACCTGTTGATGTTCACTTAATAAGCGATATTTTTTATCAGAATCTATAATCAGTTTTGAATTTAAAATCTCAGCTTCTTTCATCTGCGTCGCAACAGCCCGATTCCAAATCAATTGATAAAGTTTTTTATGATTGGCAGTGATACTTTTATCTTTTACTTCATTCATATCTCTTTCAATTTTTGTTGGACGGATAGCTTCGTGCGCTTCTTGTGCTGATTTTGATTTTGTACGATATCCACGCGGTTTTTCCAAAGCATATTTCTCACCATAAGTTGCCTTTATATATCTTTGTGCTGCAAAAACAAACTGAGTAGAAAGATTAAAAGAATCAGTACGATGATATGTGATTAATCCATGTTCGTATAAATCCTGTGCCAGTTTCATCACTGTTCGCGAAGTAAAATTGCATTTATAAAATCCTTCTTGTTGTAATAATGACGTTGTGAGTGGAGGTGGTGGATAACGCATTAGACTCTCTTTATTAATTGCGTTGATTTTATAAGAATCTGACTTTAAGTCAGTTTCAATTTGAACATGATTACTTTCAGAGATACTTGTCTTTGAATAACTATACTCTCCTGCGAATAAATTAATTTTTGAAATTTGTTCATACGCAACATTGTCTTTTTCAATTAACTTTGCCCGAAGAATTTTGTCGTTAAATAAAACATATATTTGATAATATGGTTCTAATGCGAACTTACGAATTTCTTTTTCCCGTTCAACGATTAGTCGAAGAGCAACAGTTTGCACACGACCGGCTGAAAGCCAATTTTTTCCTGTCTTTTTCCAAAGAAGAGGAGATAGTTCATAACCAACAATCCTATCCAAGATTCGTCTTGCTTGTTGCGCTTTGATTAAATCTACACGCAGTTCTGATGGATTTTTTAAGGCTTCTTCAAGTGCATTCGACGTAATTTCATGGAATACAATTCTAGTAAGTTTTTTTGCTTTCTTTTTAATACTGAATTCCGGCCAGTCTTCATTAATTAATCCTAAAATACAAGCAGCGTGATAAGAAATCGACTCTCCTTCACGGTCCAAGTCAGTCGCAAAAATAATCTCTTTATTTTTCTTTGCCAAATCTTTAAGTGTGGCAACGACTTTTTTTTTGTTTTCAATAATTTGATACTGAGGTGCAAAATGATTTTTGAAATCTATTGACATGGATGCTCCGGGAAGATCGCGGATATGACCCATGGTCGCATAAACGTAGTAATCTTTACCCTTAAGAATACGATTGAACGTTCTTGCTTTGGTTGGCGACTCAACAATAATTAAAGCCATATGCTTAAAAATATCAAACAATCCCCAATTATTCAACCGTAGAGATAACCTGGCAAGTTTGAAGATATGTTATTTGATAAGAGCCTGTCAGGTTATGCATGTTATGGCAGACCTGTCAAGTTATCTTACAAAAACTGTCTTACTATTTACTAAAACGCTTAAAATACGTATCAATTTCATTTCTTAACTCAATTCCCACTCTTTCAAAACAATCAAGAAGATTTTGATATGTATCTACTCCTCCAAGAAAATCCCAAAACTCACTTGCTACTTTTAATTCATTGTCAAGATCAAGCATTCCACACATAGTCCACCGATTATATTTTTCAGGTTCATATGGATTATATGGAATCGCAATAAACGAGTTAACCTTTGTGGTTGGATTTGAAGCAAGAATTACTGCTACCCATTCTAATAAAGTTCTTTTAAATTCTTTAAAACCACCTGCATTTGGTTTGGCTGTCTTTATATCAAAAAGAAATAGCTCATTATTTTTTGTTTGTATCATTAGATCAATTCTCGTTGGCTTTACTTTAACCATCACCCCTTTTTGACACACTTCTCTTATTGCTTGAATCTCCTTATTTTTATCGGGAATGGTTTCAGCCGTATTTAATTTGTCTATTATTGTTTGTATTACTCTTTGGGATTCGCTACTAATTTTATCTCCAACTACTCGTTGTGACCAAGCCTGTTTGAATTTTTGTTGTGCCAAAACAAGACCAACCGGTTCAAAAATCGTTGTTCCAAAGTTTGTATTTAAAGAGTGAATAAATGAATATAGAGCTAGTCGATCTTTTCCCAAAAGCCGCGTATGAAATGGCATTGATGCTGGTTCTGGTTTATGGTGTAAAAATTTATTTCGTAAACTATCTTTTAACACTTGTTCTATATTTGTTATTTGCTCGTTAGATAGTGACATATTTTATTTTGATTTTAAATGGAAAATAATTTCCGAATAAGGTGATTTATCTCTTTCGGTTCGATTTAAAACTGGTCGTTTGAATTGTTCTACAATTTTTAAGCCAGATTTTTCAGCAATAGAAGGATAAAGATTATATTTATCGTTTGCAACAAGAAATATGTCAAAATCATCAGCTAAATACTTTTTACAATTAATTAATACATTTGAAATACCCTCAACATAAGATTTTTGTGCTGCTAAACCTTGTCCCTTATACAATGGTCCTATTTCCAATTCATCCTGTCGTTTAAAACCAAAAAGATCATATGCGTAAGCATGTTGCTCATGATAATCAATTTGCCCAACATACGGAGGTGAAGAAAAAATACCTTTAATTTTTTTCTCTTGTAATAAGCTACCGAATTTTTCATTTCTTTTCATAACTTCTTTAAATAAATCAACGGTTCGGGAATCTGCAGGAATAATTAAAGAAAAAGCGTCTGTCTTTAATCTTTTAAAGGTTTTTAGCCTGCTTAATGTATCAAATGCATAACGCTCAAACCAACCCTTGATTGAAAACAATGGTTTGCAAATTTTTTTGTGCTTCCAACAATAATATGTTGTTGTTTGCGGTTCTTTTAAAGTTGCAAGATCAGAATGTGTTGTGGCTCTACAAGATCTAATTGTTCGGCTTAAAATTATAGCTAAAATTTGTTTATTTTTATTATCTTTGTTTTTTTTGACCTGACTAAATGCAAAATCGATTTCTTCTCGTACGTTTTTTATGTACCATCTGTCTAAGAAATTTTTAGATGAAAAACTATTTAGTTTAACATTATATTTTTTTACTAAATCATTATAGATATTTAAAAATTCTTTTTCTTTTTCAAGTGCAAATTTATTCTCGTTTATTTGTTTTTGAAATATTTTGTATTTATATTCGGGACTTGGAAAAAACTGATTATTAAAGTTAGATAAAGTTGTTAGTAATTCTTTTTCAAAAACAGATATGTTTTGAACAGATTCATAATTTTTTAATGCATTATTCAAATTTTCTACATCGTTTCCAAGATTAATTAGATCATAGTCAAATAATTTTGTATCGGCAATCATACAATTGAAGCGGGAAACATCAATACCTATGGAATGTATCCCGAGTTCTTTCGCTTGTACAAGTGTTGTTCCAGAACCTGCAAATGGATCAAGAATTATATCTTTTTTATTAAAAAAAATACTTTTTTTAAAATTATCAATATGTTCATCAATAAAATACTCAACTAATTGGGGAATAAATTTTCCTTTGTATGGGTGTAGTCGATGCACGTGTTTTGTAGTATCTGACTCTTTTAAATTATCGAAGGATAGAGTCCAGTTTAAATCATTCCCAAGTTTCTTTTTCCAATCAATTTCTCTTTTTCCGCTGGAAGAATAATAATTTCTTAAATCATTAACTCTAATTAAAGTCGAGCCATTATTCCCATATTTTTTTACTTTTCCATACTGAATTAAATATGAAATATTAGATTCATTAATATTTTTACTTAAAAAGTTACTCGCCCATAAGCTTGCTTCTTTTAGTGTAATTAGACCTTGTACGTTATTCATGTTAAATTCAAAATTATGAATTAAATATATGATAAAAACAAGCGTAAGTCAACCGTTTATAAGCATCATTTATGATGGTTTAGCTTGATATATTAATCAATTTTTACTGATATATATCTAAACACCCCTCACTCTTCTCTTTTTAAGAAGTTTGGAATCTATGATTGAGCGACGAAGAAGTGATTCTGCCTCAATCCGTTCGTTTTTATCTTTTGATTTAATAAGTATATCTTTAGCGCTTTTTAATGCGGTTTCTGTCATATTTTGATCAATTTCATCTTGTCCATACGCACGTGAAACTAAAATCGTTATGCTTTCACCATCTGTTTCCAAATAACCACCACCTATTGCCATAAAATCTTCTTTTCCTGATTGCCTGATTGTCACAATCCCCTCTTTTAATAGCGCAAAAATATTCGCGTGCTTTGGTAGAATCGTCAACTCACCATCAGCACCTGGAACCGTAACGGAGTTAACTTCCTCGTCCAAAACAATCTTTTTTGGAGTGATCACTTTTAATCGTAGAATTTTCATTTATAATTTAAAAAACATTTAATGATATTAACTTCCTTGATTTTAACGGGATTGCTTCCCTTCGACTTCGCTCAGGGTAAACTTCCTCGCAATGACATTTTTTTAACAATACAACAATTTAACAGTTTAATAATTTATTTAAATTCGCATATTCGCAGCATTCGCATTGCATTTTCTTATTCGTATCTTACTTCACTTCCTCTATCTTCCCCACCATATAAAACGCTGTTTCCGGTTTACTGTCATGTTTTCCTTCAAGAATTTGTTTGAATCCGGAAACTGTTTCATCAACGGTAACGTATTTTCCGGCTCGGCCTGTGAAAGGCTCTGCTACAAACATTGGTTGTGTTAAGAATCTTTGAATTTTTCTTGCACGGGAAACAGTTAACTTATCTTCTTCGGATAATTCTTCCATGCCCAAAATGGCAATAATATCTTGCAAATCCTTATAGCGTTGTAAAGTTTTTAAAACATCTCTGGCAACCTGATAATGTTCTTCTCCAACAATATCAATGTCCAAAGCGCGAGAAGATGAGGTTAGCGGGTCAATTGCCGGGAAAAGTCCTTGTTCAGATAAAGAGCGTTCAAGTGTAATGGATGCATCGAGATGAGAAAAGGTAGTTACCGGAGCCGGATCAGTATAATCATCAGCCGGAACATATACTGCTTGAATTGATGTAATTGAACCTTTGTTTGTGGAAGTAATTCTTTCCTGTAATGCTGCCATTTCTGAAGCCAATGTCGGTTGATAACCTACAGCGGAAGGAATCCTTCCAAGTAACGCTGAAACTTCCGAACCAGCTTGAGCAAAACGGAAAATATTATCAATAAATAATAATACATCCATATTTTTTTTATCCCGGAAATACTCTGCCATTGTCACACCTGTTAACGCAACGCGTAAACGATTTCCCGGAGCTTCGTTCATTTGACCAAACACCAGTGCAGTTTTGTCAATTACCTTGGTTTCTTTCATTTCTGTCCATAAATCGTTACCTTCGCGTGTTCTTTCACCAACACCGGCAAAAACAGACACACCGGCGTGATTTTTAGCGACATTGTGAATCATTTCCTGAATTAAAACGGTTTTACCAACACCAGCACCACCAAAAATTGCAACCTTGCCTCCCTTAATAAAAGGAGCAATCAGATCGACCACTTTAATTCCGGTTTCAAAAATTTCCTGTTCAACGGTTTGCTCAGCCAATGTTGGAGCCGGATTATGAATTGAAGCAACTTCTGTAGTTTTAGTAGGGCCCGCTTCATCAACCGGTTCTCCAAGAACATTGTAAATTCGACCCAATGTTTTCTCTCCAACCGGAACTTTAATCGGATCTCCGCTATTTTTTACGGTCATTCCTCTGGCAATTCCAAATACGTTACCCATCGCCACTGTCCGCACTAATCCAGGTTCCAACACTGCCTCTACTTCCAAAATCAAACGTTCGGTTTTCTTATTTTCCAAAATCAAAGCATCATATATTTTTGGCGTTTGATCTTCAGGAAACTGAACATCAATAACAACTCCACGAACAGCAATAATTTTTCCCTCGTTTTTACTTGAATTCATATAATTTTTATAACATTTATAACGATTATAATATTTTTCTGTACGGGCGGATCATTGATCCACCCCTACTAATTTAACTAACCTCAACACTTTCTTTCGCCGTAATCATATCCAACAATTCACCTGTAATTTTTTCCTGTCTAATTTTATTTCGTAATAGTGTTAAATTAAAAATTACGTCATTAGCATTCTCTGTTGCGCTCTTCATTGCCATCATCCTGGCGGAGTGTTCACCGGCTTCACTTTGAATAACTGCGTTTCGAATTTTTTCTTCAATATAACTGCGAAGTAATGCGTCAATAATTTTATACGGATCCGGCTCAACTAAATATTCCTCGATTTTTTCTTTCACCATCGGTGCTTTAGTTTTATACGCAAAAGGTAATAATTTTTCTTCAACAGGTTCAATTTTTAAAACTGAATAAAAACGATTATAAATCATATAAACATTTTTATATTCCCCTTTCAAAAAACCGTCAATTGCCAATTGAAATACCGCAGAAACACTATTTTGCGGTTGATTTGACGAAAAGTCAGCTATAACTTTACTCCCGAATCTGGGAATCAAAGTTGCTGCCTTTTTACCAATCACTACAAAATCACGATTTTTCCAATCACCGGATCGTGTCATATATCTAAACAAATTAAAATTAAAAGACCCACACAAGCCTTTATTACTTGTAATTACAATTACTAAATCTTTTTGTTTTGCTTTATCGTCTGTATTTAATAATAATGAATATTTTGCATCTAAACTTGCACTAATTTTTGCAATAATTTCATCAATATTATCCTGATACGGACGCGCTTCTATCGCAGCCGCTTGGGCTTTTTTCATTTTAATTGCTGACACCAACTGCATTGCCTTGGTTATTTTCCGTACATTAGTAACTGACTTAATTTTTTTCCTCACCTGTCTTATATTCATTTATTTATTTTTTATTTAATTATTCGCATATTCGTTGATTAGCATTGTTTTGTATTATTCGTATCATATATTTATTTCTTCTCCGTATTCTCCTCAATCGCCTTCCCAATTTCTTGCTCCAATTTTTCGTCTAAAACTTTATTTTTATTAATCGTGTCCATCAATTTCTTTTTTCGCAGTCGCAAATCGTTTATTAGTTTAGTTTCCCAAACATCAACCTCATGCAATGGTAAGCTATCAAGATAACCTTTTGATGCTGCCCAAATCACTACCACTTGCTCTGCTAATCCATAAGGCTGATTCTTTTTTTGTTTTAATATCTGTGTAATTTTTGCCCCACGGTTTAATAACTTCTTTGTTTCCTCGTCAAGTTCGCCTTCAAACTGAGAAAAAGCCGCCATATCACGATATTGTGCCAAATCAAGTTTTAATTTACCGGCAACTTTTTTCATAGCTTTTGTTTGAGCATTGCCGCCAACACGTGACACTGACAAACCAACATTAATTGCAGGACGAATTCCAGCATTAAATAAATCGACATCCAAAACAATTTGTCCGTCAGTAATAGAAATCACATTGGTTGGAATATATGCTGAGACATCTCCTTCGAGTGTCTCAATAATTGGAAGAGCTGTAATTGAACCGCCACCATGTTTTTCGTTAACACGGCAAGCTCTTTCCAATAAACGTGAGTGTAAATAAAATACATCTCCCGGATATGCTTCACGTCCTGCCGGCCGACGTAAGATTAATGATATTTGTCGATATGCCCATGCGTGTTTTGTTAAATCATCATAAACAACTAAAACATCCTTACCTTTACTCATAAAATATTCTGCCACAGCACTTGCAGAATAGGGAGCCAAATATTGAGCCGCTGCAGAATCAGATGCTGACGCCGAAACAATTACGGTATAATCCATTGCATTATGTTTTTTTAAAAGCTCAGCTACTCCAGCAACCTTAGAATTCTTTTGACCAATTGCACAATAAACACAAACCATGTTTTCATTTTTTTGATTAAGTATTGTATCAATTGCAATAGTACTTTTTCCCGTTCCGCGATCACCAATAATCAATTCTCTTTGCCCTCTTCCAATTGGAATCAAAGAATCTATTGCTTTTATTCCTGTTTGCACCGGAATAGAAACTGCTTGACGTGACACAACACCTGGAGCCACTTTTTCCACAGGAAAATATAAATCGGTTTTAATTTTTGCACCACTATCAAGCGGTGCTCCGAGTGGATCCACAATTCGTCCAAGTAGCTCATCACCAACCGGAATAGACAAGCTTCTACCAAGTGCTTTGGCTTTTGTCCCGGATCTGATTGATAAATAATCCCCTAAAACAATTGCTCCGACATTTTCCTCACTTAAATCAATGACATATGCTAAACAGCCGTTGTCAAGTTCCAACAATTCTCCATAAGCAGCATTGTCCAATCCTTGTAAAATGATTACGCCATCTTTAATTTCTGTTACCACTCCCTGTTCTGATGATTTTAAATCAAGTTTTGATGCTCCTAATTCTTTTTCAATTGTTTTTAAATACTCATCAATCAATTTCATAAATTTTGTTGGATAAACTTTTTAACTGACCTGACAGTGACAAATTATAAATCTTGGATCCTTGCTGCACAATAACCCCGGCCATTATCTGAGGGTCAATGACAACTTCGTATGCCATTCCTGAAAATTCCGGAAGTACGCGGAATACCATGTTGATTTCATTATTATCCAATTGATATGCAGATTTAATTACAACCATTTTGTTTTTCTGTTCTACCTCTTTTTTTAACAACTGTTTTAATCGATTTTTAACTTCCGGATCAATCTTCATAAGATTATTTTGTTACTTTTGAATTGTTAAGAATTTTTTCGGTTATCCGTTTCCTGGTTGCCTCATCTAAAACCGACTGCAAAGACTGGTTAATAACCAACATACTCATTTCCGCTAACTTATTTTTCATCTCTTGCTCAAGCGCTTTTTTTTCTTGAACTAATTGCGTTTGTGATTTATCTTTAAGTATTCCCATTTCTTTTTGGGCTTGTGCCAACATTTCGTCTTTAATTGTTTGACCGTCTTTTTTAGCTTTTTCCAATACGACTTGCATTTCCTTTTTCATTTTCTGCTTTAACTCACTTTCTTGAAGCTGCAATGTTTCTGTTTGTTTTTCAATGGTTTTTCTGAGTGATTCAGTTTTCTTTTCTTTAGCTTTTTCATCGTCAACAAAACGGTTAAATGGTTTGACGATAAATTTCTTTACAATCAAGAAAAACAAAATGAAATTAATCATCTGTGCAATCAGTAATTTAGCATCAATGCCTAGATTTTCCATGAGAAAATATAATTTTTATAACAGTTATATCATTATAACTTTTATGTAAACTTAAGTATCAAAGAAACCACAAGAGCGTAAATTGCTACTGCTTCAGCAAAAGCAATTGACAAAATCATGGTTGTTCGGATCGATGATTCAGCTTCTGGATTGCGACCTAATGCTTCCATAGCTTTGGAACCAATCATACCAATCCCAATTCCTGGTCCAATTGCTCCGAGTCCAATTGACAAAGCAACTGCCAGTGATTTTAATCCTTCAGAATCCATATTTATTTCACCTTCTTTCTTAATCAACTTTTAATGATGTTTTGCGATTGCTCCGTTTAAAAATACAGTTGTTAACATTGCAAATACCAAGGCCTGAACAAATCCAACAAATACTTCCAGTATTATAAATGGAAACGATGCTAAAACCGGAACTAAAAATGCTACGATTGTTAAAAGTACTTCACCGGCAAAAATATTTCCGAATAAACGAAATGCAAAGGATAGGATTTTTGATATTTCAGAAATTATTTCCAAAAAACCTACAAAAAAATTAATTGGATTGCTCAAGTCAATAAATTTTTTCAGATATTGAACAAATCCTAAAAACTTAATTCCATAAAATTGGATCATTGTCACTGAAATTAAAGCCAATGCTAATGTTGTGTTTAAATCGGCGTTTCCTCCTCGAAAAACCGGTACATGTAAAATTTTTCCATGCTCTTTGATTGCAATCATTATGCTTCCAACTCCCGGCAGTAAACCAAACCAGTTTTGCAGGAGAATAAAAAGAAAAAATGATAGCATTAGTGTGAAAAAAATTCTGATTTTATCACCCAAAACTGTTTCAAATAAATCGTATATTGATTTAATAATAAAATGAATTAAATAAAAAAAACCGCTTTTTTTAGAAGCGGTAATTTGCTTACTATAATAAATTGCAATTAGTAAAAATACAATTGTTACAATAATTGACGTAAATAAAGAGTTGGTGACACGAAATCCAAAGAAATTAAAGATGGGCTCGGCTTTAATGCTAATTTCTGGCATAATTTAGTTTTTTGTCAGACGATACAAATTATAAAAACTCGCAATTGTTCCGAAACAAATAAAAAATATTGTAAATCCCGGTTTCGTACCTAATAATCTATCAATTGTTAAGCCTAAAAAAACCCCGATTAAAATCGGGGTCAGAATATAAAAACCAATGTTCATTATTTGTAAATGCGATGATAAATTCGCATTTTTTGTCTTTTTTCTTTCTGTTAGTTTGATTTTTTCATCTAACCCGCGTTTTTGAAACTCAATATACTCTTTAGTTATCATTGTAACATTTGAAATATTTCAAGTCAACCAGAAAATAATACTCAATTATCAATCAATATTCAATAATCAATTTTCAAATAATCATCTTCTTGTCTCCAATCGTTTCCACTATTTTTAAGCTATTTATACTATTTGTAACCATTTATAATTATTTAATACTCACAATATTCAGGAGTAGGAATAATCGGCGGTGGTGCTGATGAACTGGATGATGAAGAAGATAAGCTTGAAGAGGATGACGACGAACTTGATGAAGAAGATGAGCTGGATGAGGAAGATGGTGATTTGTTCACTGCAAACCAGACTTTCCGACTGTCTAATCCTATTCCTGAGACTATCATCTTTGTAACCTTGCCGTTTGCATTCACAGCAAGAACTGTCCCAGGCATAAGAGTACCTTCATGACTTTGCTCATAACAAGCACATGTGTTTGGAAGAGGTGGAACGTAACATCCAGTATCTCCAAATACCTGCCGGCCTCCGGCTTTATATGCAGTTGGGGTTTCATCGTCTTTTCTTGGCTGTACAAAATACCAATCCGGAGTATTAATTGTGGCAGTAATGGAACAGTTAGAAACATCGGTTTTTGGAATCCACCCTGATTGATAAGGCCCACGTCCTGGATTCCACATCCCATCTTCATGTTCACAGGCATTAACTGCTAGATTATCGGCAGAACCATTCCAACCTCCACAGATGTAGTCAAAACTCATATCAACAAAGTTATCAGGAGCTGCTGTGGTTAAAAGTTTTTCTCCAGTTGTACGATGAAAGTCTTCATTCACATCATACCAAACCCTCCCTTGAAGATAGGTTCCGCTCGAATCGGCAGTCGTACAAGAAACTTCAGTTGACCAAGGTTCTCCATCTCCACCTTTTTCAGTCACACGACCATGATAAATTCTTTTATTTACTAAACCTTCCGTATCTTTGAATAATCCAAGAACCCAATCATTTGATGGCCATTTTTCTAATGCATCATCACTCCAAACCTGTAACCAATAAGTTCCATTAACTGAGGGTGGAGTTGAAGCTGTCCATGTCCAAGAAATAGTAGTTCCAGAAACAGAACAGGCAAGAATTGGAGAAGCATCAGCCGGAGTTGGAGTTGGACAGGTTATGCTTCCTTCAGCTGAAAATATCTTCCAATCATAACCAACTCGTGCCTTAATAAGTACTCCTGGTGGCATACCGGGAACTTCTCTAAGATTATTCACAGAAGAAATTGTTGTGCCCGAGCTCATTGGTATTTCATTCCACCACCAAACTCCATTCGCATCATATGATTGAAATTTATTAGCAGCTGATCCCCATGTCCAGGTGATTGGTGTTGTTTTTGAAACAGGATCATAATTTTCATTTTCACAATGTCCTGTTGGAGCACCAGGGGTTGGTGTTGGAATGGCGGAACAAGTTTTATTGCCTAATACCCAACTAGTACTATTGTCTAAATTATCAACCGCCTGAATTCGACAGTAAACCGTTGATCCTGCAGCAGGAGTAGCAACGGCACCAGGACAAGGAAGAGTTGTAGATACTAATGTATCGGATGTAAAAGTGTTATTACAATACCAATTTCCTCCGGAAAAGGCTGAATTATCTGCACATTGTAAAAAATAGTGTTTGAATTGGGCACAATCATTATCTAAAGATTTTGTCCATGACCATGAGGTACAAAAGGTTGATGCAAGAGGAGAAGGAGAGTTGGGAGCGTTTTGATCAATCTTTAAGGTTCTGGGTGATGCAAAATTTCCATCACAAACATTTTGTTGAATAGTTGTACGGGCGCTCCAATAGTATGTTCCAGTTGTCAAAGAAGGAATAGTAGAGGCGGTAACTGATGCACCACCCCAACCACTGTTATATAACCAAGGATTACTGAAAGTATTTTCATCATCAACTGCGAATTGATATGTGCTTGCACCTGTTGCAGAAAGAGGAATTGATGTATTTTTTGTACAATAATTGTCTGCGGGTAAGTTTAGAGATGGAATTGATATAAGTCCACAACCACAAACTTGAGCACCGGTACAGTTGGAGTTGGAAGTTGCAACTCCGTCGCCAACGGTTGCGTTGACAGTACAACGATCCCTACTGCTTGGACATGTAAAGTTGACCGACGATGGTGAGTTTGCGCCTGACCGGACAGCTGGTACTGTTGTTTGAGTTGATGCCAATGTGCCACAGGTTTTTGTCCAGTTATATGTCAAAGTTTGATTAAGGTTAGGGTCAGTCCCAGGAGCAGTAACCGATACCATTTCATTAGCAACGGGAGCTCCTGGATAAGTAATTGTTCCACACGAAGGTGGAACATTGGTTGGGGTTGGAGTCAGGGTTGGAGTTGGAGTTGGACAGGTAATCTTTCCGACAGCTGAGAATGTCTTCCAGTCATAACCAACCCGGGCCTTAATAAGTACTCCTGGTGGCATGCCTGGAACTGCTTCGAGATTATTCACTGAAGAAATTGTTGTGCCCGAGCTCATTGGTATTTCATTCCACCACCAAGCTCCATTCGTATCATATGATTGAAATTTATTAGCAGCTGATCCCCATGTCCAAGTAATTGGTGTTGTTCCAGAGTCAGAATTATATTCTTCACAATGTCCTGTTGGAGCACCAGGGGTTGGTGTTGGAATTAAGGTTGGAGTTGGAGTTGGACAAGTTATACTTCCGGCAGCAGAAAATGTTGCGTAGTCATAGGTTGATCTGGCATATACCGGAGTTCCTGGTACTACATTATCAATTGTTTTTGGAGAACTTGTATTTCCATTCCATAACCATGTTTCAATATCCTCTGTAAAAGGATTGGTTTTTGTCACTTGTAACCCTGTTCCTTTGTCCCAAATCCATTTAATTGGAGTATAAGGCGGAGTTGGTGTTAGACATTGTCCGATTGGAACTGTCGGTAACTCACCACAATTTTCTGTATTCACTGTGAAGATTGCATCGGTTGACCAGTCTGATTGGTTTTCTCCAGGAATTTTCACTTTATCACGGGACTTAACATGAGCAATAAGAACTGTTCCTGATGTTAGATTATCAATCCAACTAGTTTCCAAATCCTGTTCCCAACCATTATCTGTATTTAATGCAATAGTATAGGTTGGGTCGTCTTTATAAGAAATTTGTCCCCTATAAGTTCCCCAAGATAGAGCTGTATTTAGTCCGGCACAACCATTGTCCCATACTGAATTCCAGTTAAACTTAGCTCGATATAACCCTGTGCTTTCGTTATATTCACAACTAAAAGGATTAGAAGAATAACTTGGAACGTCTGGAGCTTGAGTATCAACACAATAAAAGAGAGGTGAACAGTTTGTTTTATTATTATCATTGTCAGTGACTGTACCCGTGACCTTGTGGTCCTTATCTTGATCAAATGACCAACTAATTGAACCACTTGCATTAAGCCCGGAAAGAGGTGAAAGAACGTTCGTATTAATATCATCAATAAATAAGTCAAAAGCTGAAAGACCTTTAGTGTCGGAAACTTCGTATACCACAAGAGCTGGTGAGTTTTGTCCTATTGGCTCATCTGGCGAAATCGTCAAACTGGAACAGACCGGCCCACTGTTGTTACAGGCAGAAGTAGTATAACTTTCAGAAGAGGAGATATTCTCAATCCAGTCTTTTGTAGTAACCGTAGCTGTGAGTTTAGCATCGAGTGCAACATTGGGAATCTCTCTTGAAGTGATTGTACTATATCCTGATGGCTCCCAAGATCCTCCGCCTGTGTCAGTAAAAGCTTGATGATATGTAAATGGATCATTTGCCAAACTACTATCAGCTTCTGCTCTCCAATTACATTGATATTTACAGGTGTTTGGATTGGTTCCCGGACCCTCATAAGTACAATTAACCAATGGTTTTGGAGAGGTATCATCATATTTAATCATTCCTCCACAGCCAGCTCCAAAATTATTCCCACCTGAAATATTATTAAAAGAAACACAGGCTTTTTTTGCTTCATTTACAGTTCCAAAGTCAAGCGCTTGAGTTGAATTGGCTATTAACGCAGTTCCTGTCCAATCTGTGTTTTCTTTACAGGCTGTTCCAATAGGAACGTTTAGGTTATACCGATAAGAAACTGCACCGGATGGTGGATTAATATTCAAAGTTGCATCTTGGTACTTTGTGAAACAATCAATGTCTGAAGGGTTTGAGGTGTATTTTGATTGCGGTGTACAGGAGTTAATATATGTGTTAACAAATGATATACAGGGAATTGGGGTTGGAGCAAGGCAATTAAAATTAGTACCGTCTTTCTGACAACCGCTATAACCATAACCGTTAATATATGGTTCACCACTATACATGCCTTGAATTGACCAACTATACGTATCTCCAGGAGTGATATTTATTGGTGCTGCTAGCGTGCTAGAATTATATACAAGATTTTGATCGCTGCCGGCGGTATACCAAATGTCTTTTATGTTATCTACTCGGAGAGTATATTTATCTGCTCCATTAACCGCGCTCCAGCCGAGGGTGATTGATTTTCCATCAGTTGAACATACTGGTGTACTAGGCGAAGTACATCCGAGAGCATCGGCAGTACATTCAGTGGGATCACTCCACTGATTGCAGGCGTCAATCGTATGGACCCACCAACGATAAGTATGCCCGTTCCAACCAAAATAGGCGAGTGGAGTCGAGGGGATATATGAATTATTAGAAATATAATCATTACAATAATCACCTGCGTATTGAGAACAGTTATTAGAACAATCAGTACACCAGGGAGTGGTTTTATCGTCAATTCTCAGTGCATAGCGATTAGCATTGACAACATCACTCCATGTGAAGGTATTTGGACCGGCAGGATAGTAACCGTTTGGATTTTGACATTGGGGAGGGGCTGGTGCAGGACAAACATAATGCCACCAAAGATCAACATAACCACCAGCAGGGCAGTTGACATCAACACTTGTACCAGCGGTAGGCGCTCCTCCATGACAATCTGTACTATTGGTACAGACGGTATAACCGACCGTACAGTTGGACATCGGTTTTTGAACCGTGACATTATAACCACCCGCGACCAAACCCGTAAAAGAATATGGATTACTGGTACTGGTTTGTGTTGCATTAATCGTTACTCCCATGCCAGATGTACAGGCGATACCGGTTTTTTGGCCTCGAATCGTACAGTTGGCAGCTGGAGTCGGAGTTGGTTCCGAACCACTTTCATCACAGGGTGGAGTTCCAGTACAGAAATATGTGCAGGTACCATTATCACAACCCTTACCAACATTACAAGCACTATTGATGCCACATTGTTCAGTAACAGTTTTATTAGGACAGTTTTCAGGTATTGTGCATTCAGAACCACCCGATTGATCACAAGGGTTAGTGCAGGTACGACCGTTAGCCACACAAGGATTATAACTACCATCAAAACAACATTCTATGCTCCAACCATTACAGTCTGCCGGCCCACAAGTAGAACAGCCTGCAATAACAAGTGAAGTTGTAAAACTGAAGAAAATAAATAATAAAATAGTACTAAGAAACCATTTTTTTACCAACATAATATAAGTTTAACCAAAGGAAAAAAAATATCAAGTGAAATTATTTTTACCAACCTAACCCAAGAATATCCACAAATTGACCAGAGGCAATTTTTGCGCCTGATCCAGGAGTAAGATATACTATCGCAACTGCTCCATCCCACACTTCAGTTGGTTGCAGTCCGATTCGGAAGTCGGGAGTATAGATGTGTTCCGTAATAGTAGCATTAGTTCTTGGATCGGCAATAAAAATTCCCCGAATTGTTTGATCCTGGAAACTAAACGTTACCACTACTCTATTGTTGGTATCTATTTCTATACCGCGTATTGTGGCCGCCATTCTTTCAGAAACAATATCTCTATCAGGTCCTTCACTAATTGGTGCTCCAGGGAAATATTTTTTAACAATTCCTCTCCAGTTAGATCCGCCAGTGTCGATCTTTTCTTGGAGAACTAACTTCCCAGCCAACTGTTCGGGACTAGGTTGTTTCAATTGTATTGACGTTGATTTATCAGGTTGTTTTTCAATAGGATTAGTCTGTTGTTGAACTGGTTTAGGCGCTGCAATAACAGGCGGACTGGAAATTTTAGGAAGATTTTCTGTTTGAACATTTGTCAATAAACTCGCTGCCACCCAACCTTCTTGAGCTTGTTTTCCATCTTTTCCAACAACTGCTACTCGAATCCAATTTTCAGCGGTATTTTTTCCCAAAACAAGTAAACTATCTGACGAACTCAATTTTCCAACTATTGGTGTTTGTGTTCCTGGCAATTGTCTTAAATTAATCCCATTTTGTAAAACCGGTACAATAGGAAGTTCTGTTGTCAGCGGAGGCACTTGTAATGCAAAACTATCAGGACTAATCGTAATATTGTTTTGAACAAGTTTTGCCCCCTTAGGTGATTTAGCTCCAGGTAAAGATAGCCTAGCAATTATATTTCCAGATTGATCATAAACAATCGCCATTTTTTCTTGGGTTGAGTCGTTAAGTATCCTTACAGATATTGGACCATTTGGTCGATTGAAATGTGTGCCAACGTTACTATGCCATTCTGGACCTGGTTGTGTACCATCAAACAAATTCATAGCGACATTTTTGTCATTTTCAAAAAACAACCTTAAAAATTGTCTTCCCGACCAGTCGTTGATATTTGTACTTGACTGAAAAACCACATCCAATAAGCTTTGACGACCTTGACCAGAAATATCTGCTGTTATTTGAAATTCATCGGCTGTAATAACTTCACTTGGCTTGAAAGGAACATTCATCCATGCTAATTTTTCAGGAGAAACTGTTGATAAAGCTGTCGTGTTTGCAATCTCTACCTGGCTTTTCAAAACAAAACCAGACTGACCATTGTCAAGTTGAACTTGGTAATAATCACCAACAGTTCCTGTAACCTTAACATTCTTAGCATCAGTAACAGATTGATTAGTACTTCTTTGATCTGCGGTTGTGTAAATTTGAAGGGCATTTGACTTTAACAATATTTCCGGTTGAGGGGTAGCGGTTGGGACTTCAGTTGGTACAGCGGTTACAGATGGGGCTATGGTTGGAACAACAGTGGGGGTTGAAAGAATTGGAGTAAGGGTGACTGTAACTTCTGGAAGGACTGGAGTTGGAATTGTAACTTGATCTTGACTGATGGTTGCAGCAGATGCGGTATTGGCTCCAAAATTTGCAATAACATTACCGATGGCAAGAAGCACATCTTGAGGCAAATGCGCAAGCTCCACAGCCTTACCAGGAGAGTTATTATTGGGCATACTAAAAGTTATTGATTCAGCATTTTCCAATAGTATTTTGTTGATTTCTTGCCCAGCCTGACTTATTTCTCCGGGAGTTGTTGCTGCAGCCAAAAGCAGATATGAGTTCATGATTTGAGGTAAAAATGTTTGCGAGTTAGAACCGGGTTTAAGCTTAATAGAAAACAAACTTGCACCAAAATCTTCATTAATATCAATACTTGCTTTTCCTGAGTCCATAAGTTTATTTACAATGTTAGATTTTAATTCAACCAACTCAATAACTTGTTGTTTTGTTGTTGTGGTTTCTACAATAGCCATAGCCAATGTTGCTTGTGGTTGTTTTTGATTATCTATCCAACTAATTATTGCGAGGTTTGTTGGAGTACGATCTGGATTTTGAATTTGTGTATATGCATATTCAATTGTTTTTCCACTAGTTTCATCGTGAAATATAAAACTTGGGTCAGCTATAAATACTCTTCTTAGTCTTTGTGAGAGTGTAGTGATTGCCTGAGAATAAAGTCCTTGGTTTTCGGTTTGTTTTGCGTCAAAAATACCAAAAACCTCTAAGGACGCTGTTGGTTTTTCAGCTGTTGTTGGGGCGATTGTTGCTTGATATTCTGGAGTGGATGTTATTACTGGTGTTGGTGGTAAGACAGGCCCTTTTTGAGTAGAACACGCGGAGAGTGTTAAAGCAGTCGCCAGCGTTGTTGCTGCTACTGCTTTTCGTAATTGTTGTTGATGTGCAGGTCGTTTATCAGTCGATGTCAACGTGCTTGAAGCTGAAATTGCCGCTGCTGCAACTGGTCCCGTAACTTGTCTGGCATTTGATAGTGGGTCTGCTTCGTAAACTATTGAAATAGCTGGTATACACAATCTCGTTAATTGTCCTTCTAATCCAGCTAGTTGAGCTTGTGAACGTTTTAACTGCGATCTTCCTTCAGAAGTTTCCTCACGATTTGATAATGTTAATTGAGCAATTGTGTTTTTAGCCGCTCGAATTTGATCAACAATTATTCTTGCTAGAGACTGATCAATTTGAGCATGGGAAATGTCTGCAGTAAATTTTTCTGGAGGATGCCCAGCAACTGACAATTGGCCACTGAATTGTTTGGTTTTATTCATTAATCCTAATCCACCAGCCATTGTTGTTTGCACAAGAGTTCTTGCAGCGTGCATACGAAGAGCAGGAGCGGCATCAAAACCTGAAAGAACTAAAGGATTGCGTTCATTTGTCAAATAAGGATTTACTCTCAATGGATCAATCCCTAAAGAAGGATTTGCTCGATGACTATACTTTTGTCTACCATCTTCATAGCCCATATCCATATTGTAGGTTTTTAATTTTTTATATGCAACTGATTAATGAACTTATTCAGATTTTATTTTAGATTACTAATCTAGTCTATTTTTTTGTTATTATATAGCTATGAAAAAAAAATATTATATTGGTCCATGTTTTATTAATTTAATAAATAATAAAGATTTATTAAATCAACTATATCATGATTTAACTGTTCAATATAAAAAAACACAAATATATCTATATTGCAATATTGGTAGTTTTTACTACTTCCTAAGTCAAGTATTCCAACGTGCTTATTCTCAAGCTGATTTTAGCTATCTTAACAGTGTTTATCTTAGTTTTTTTTATCGTCTTATTTTTGGTTTGAAATTTCGAAAATCCAATGTCGAAGATTTTATTTATGACCTTTGTTTATATTGTCAGAATATCCATAAAAAAGTAATGTTACTAGGATCGACTGAAAAAACCAATCGCCAGGCAATTGTTAATCTTCACAAACAATTCCCCAGCCTTAAACTAAAAGGTTATTATGGTTATTTTCATAATAATGATAAAGTAATGCAAATAATTCAATCATATAAACCCGATATTATTTTCGTAGGTTTAGGCTATGGACTACAAGAACAATGGTTATATAAAAATAAGGAATCTCTAAATCAGGTTTTAGTATGTATGACAGTAGGAAACTATATTGAGATTATCGGTGAACAAGTCAAGCTTCCCTCATATTTTTTTAAGATTTCACGTTTAGAGTGGTTATATCGATTAATTAAAGAGCCCCGTCGGTTATGGAAAAGATATTTGTTTGGTCTATGTTTTTTCTTGAAAGAAGTAATTAAGTCAAACCTTAAAACAAGAAAATAAAAACAAACCTTTTTCTATATAGGGTTATACTATAATCTAATTTACATCTATGTATTTATTTATCGATAAATTATTGGCATTTATATTATTAATATTGTTTCTCCCATTATTTTTTATTTTATTTCTAGCTGTGAAAATAGAATCACGAGGGCATTTTATATTTAAACAACCTCGCTTAGGCAAAAACAAAAAGAAATTTATCATGTATAAAATCCGCACAATGAGAATGAACGCAGAACAAATTAAACGACTATATTTTGGTTTAAATGAAGCGGATGGACCAGTTTTTAAGATTAATAACGACCCACGCTATACAAAAATCGGTCGATTTCTTTCTCATACTGGTCTTGATGAACTACCACAATTAATTAACATTATTAAGGGAGAAATGGCATTTGTAGGTCCACGACCACTTCCGATTGACGAAGCACTTCAAATTCCTAAACAATATGAAATGCGCTTTTCCATCTTGCCAGGTATTACGTCACCATGGGTGATTGGAGGCTCTCATTCTTTAAGTTTTAAACAGTGGATGGAGATGGATGTAAATTATGTTCAAAATCGTTCTTTAGGACTTGATTTAAAAATCGCCTTACAAACGGCTGGTTTAATTGGTACTTTTATTATAAAGCAGATTAGAATTAGACTATGAGTGCTCTAATATTTTATTCTGGTATTACCGCGATAACGTTGTTTGAAGGTTTAGGGATTGCTAACGGACAACAAATGGCATATTATCTAATCCTACTTTTACCGGGAGCACTGTTTGTAACTGAATATTTTAAAAACGGTAATAAGCAGCAGACATTACCGTTTGGTTTCATTAAATTATACAGTCTCTTTTTGGGTACGGCATTAATTGGGATTTTTTTTGGAGTTGATTGGCAGCGGTCATTTGCTTCCTGGTGGGTATTGCTTGCAATAGGATTAATCTTTATCTTCGTATATCAAAATCAAGTCTTATTACGAAACTATTTTGTATTATGGTGTTCTTCGCTGTCGGTTTTTTTTCTTTTATGGTCTTTTGGGTTAAACATCATTCCATTAAAGGTTATAACTTTCTTAATTCCTTCCTCCGGAAATAACTGGGTTTGGGCCAGTTATGGTCGACATAACCATTTAGGCGATTGGTTGTTATTAGTGACAATTATCTGTCTGTATCAATTATATAAACAAAAACATTTGAAAATTTGTCTAATTGGCTTAGGAATATTTATTCCTGCATTAATTTGGGCAGGTTCGCGCGCTGCAATTGTGAGCTTATTCATCATAATGGTTGTTTTTTTATTAATCCGGATAAGAGCGTATCGTTTGTCAAGAATTTTAATAGTATCGTCATCAATTATATTAATGGTTTTAACAATTGGCCTAATACAAATAACTTTGTTAAGTCATACTTCACGTCCGCTTTTCTCACCGCGTGATCAATATTACTCTCATGCATTATGGGCAACGAAAACTCGTCCGGTGACAGGATTAGGATTAGGTAATTATATCTATGCTTCAGTAAAAAATTCGATAAATAACCCTGATAACTGGACTGACACTGCCCACAATTTTTTAGCTGATTATTTTGCAGAAGGGGGATTAATTCTTGGAACGTTAATGATTATTCTTGTGATTTATTTAATGAGAAGGCAAGATAAAAGACGAATATTCTTCTGGCTTTTTTTAATCATGTTAATCAATTTTTTATTTGATTATATTTATAGATTTAATGCTATTTGGGTTATCTTCTTTGTAATCGCTGCCTTGGGATATCAAGAAAAAAAATTTATAATTACAAGCAATTGGCTTGGGATAATTGGAGGTCTTTTATTGTTGATTATGGTGCAGTTACAGATTTTTTCCCAGCTAGCATTAAAACAACAACAATACGATCGAGCTTTATTTTTTTATCCTTTTAATAAAGAGGCGTGGATCGGATCGATAAAAGCAAATCAAAACACATTTCAACCACCAGTTTTATTAACTTGGGGTAAAATAATGTTTTCCGGTGATACATCGGTGCTGGAGAAAGTTGGAGACATTAGTTTAGAATTCGATAAAAAACAAGCCCTAAAAAATTACGAGCAAGCTTATTATTGGGATGTTTATAGTGGTAAGACATTATTTAAAAAGATATATCTTTTAAAAAAGGAGTTAAAAGGACAGAGAATAGCATTTCAGTTTATCAAGATGCATTTTACTCAACTAGAAAAAATTAATCATACCAAGACAAGTATTAGCTTTGCAGTTACTGAAGCACAACAATTCTGCCAACAAATTTATAACTATCAATGTCCTTATCAACTAGATTAAATGCCTAATATTTTACTTTAGCGTAAAATTTTATACAATGTTTGCGCAAGTGGCAATCTTTGTAGAAGACAAATAAAACATTAATACTCATATTTTATACAAAATGAAAGACTTTAAAATTGCCATAGTAATTCCAACAATTCGAAATTTGGATTTTTTAAAAGCGTGGGGGAATGAGTTTAAGGATTGTATTGGGATTATAGTTGAAGATCATCAAAAGAAAGATATAAAAGTACCAAAAAAATATTTTAAGGAAATCTATCATTATTGCTGGCAAGATATTGATGAAGAATTAGGAGATAATGCTTGGATCATTAGTCGAAAAAATGCCGGAATTAGAAGTTATGGTTTTTTAAAAGCCTATCAATTAGGATGTGATGTCACTATTACTCTTGATGACGATTGTTATCCGATTAAAAATCAAAGTTTTTTACAATCTCACCTTGATAATTTGTCTTTACTAGCACCGATTGATTGGTTTTCAACCTATCCTCATAAAAAATATTGCTTTACTAGGGGCTTTCCGTATTCAATAAGAAACAAAAAGGAAGTGGTGATTAGTCATGGCCTTTGGTCAAATATTCTTGATCTTGATGCAAAAACACATTTAAAACAGCAAGGACTACATATGCCTGTCTTTAATCCGAACTTAATTGAATTTATTCCTAGAGACTATTTTTTCCCAATGTGCTCAATGAATCTCGCTTTTAAAACCAAAATTACTCCGATTATGTACTTTCCACCGATGGGTTATGATAACAAGGGTGATTATTGGGGATATGACCGTTTTGATGATATTTGGGCAGGTATTTTTGCCAAGAAAATTATTGACCATCTTGATTTTGCAGTCATGAACGGGTCACCGTTTGTTGAACATAATCAGGTATCAGACGTTATGAAAAATTTATTCAAGGAAGCAAAAGGGATAAAAATTAACGAAAAACTTTACAAATTTATAAAAAAAACTAAATTAAAGTCAAACTCATTAAATAAAAGCTATCAAGAATTAGCTCAAAAAACCGTATTGCCAGATGGTAATTATTTTACATATTTAAGAAAGGCAATGTATATTTGGAGCCTTTTGTTTTAACAATATTTATGAACGTTGCGATTGTTTCACCTGAATTTCCACCATTTACAAATTGGGGAGGTATTGCAACTTTTAATAGTAATCTTGCTCAACTCTTAAGTAAGTCTAATTATAAAGTACACGTTATTACATTTGACGGAACTGGCGCTGAAGAAAGAGAAGTAAATCTCGACAATATTGTCATACATTATGTACGCTTTAAGACGCATTTTAAGATAATTAATTTACTTTATTATAGATTCCCCTTAAGTCTTGCTAGATCTTTAATAAAAAAATTTTTACCAAGTACTCTATTTATACTTGATTGGAATTTTTTTTCATTATTTATGTTTAAAAAATTATATGAAAAATATTCATTTAAAATAATTTTTGCCCCGACCTATCATGCTCCCTCACTATTTATTTCCATGTTTTTTCCAAAAATTATGACAGTCCTTCACGCACAAGGACCCCAAGAGGAGCTGAACAAATTTGAAGAAATAAGTATGGATTCAAAAATACAGGCATGGTTGGAAAACGTATATATGATCAATTTTTCCCAAAAAATCATTGCCTGTAGCAATTATTTATATAAAAAAATTATTAAACGTTTTCCAAAAATTAAAAAAAAGGTTCTATATATACATAATTTTATCAATACTAAGAATTATAGAAATAGAAATACTCTAGATAGAAAAAACATTGTTTTCTTGGGAAGGTTGGAATATCGAAAAGGAATTGATATCTTGGTAAAAGTATTTATTTCCTTGGCAAAAAATAATAAAGATATAAAGCTTTGGCTTATAGGAAGAAACGGCAATTTTTTTCCACTTGGTAATAGTAAAGTACCGTTTGCCCGTTGGTTCAGTGAACTTAAAATACCAAGGCAGATAAGAGATCGTATTTACCAATATAACAACATAGATGATAAAGTAACGCTCTTACAGTTATTAGTAAAATTAAAAGGGATAGCAGTATTTCCTTCTCGTTACGAACCATTTGGCTTTGTTCACATTGAAGCTATGGCGATAGGATATCTAGTACTTGGTTCTTACAATGGAGGCGGGGTGGAAATTATTAATGATGGAGTTGACGGTTATTTATCATCGCCCAGTTTTAGATCGGTCTTTGATAATATTAATAAAATATTGAATCTGTCAAACGCAGAAGCTAAATTAATGTCTCGAAAAGCTATAATCAAAGCGCAATTGACTTTTGACATTTCATCAGCAAAACCACGGATGAGTGAAATTATAAATAATATTTAGATAATTGAAAAAAATATGATTTGGCCTGATTTCTCAGTCATAATTGTTACAAAAAATCGTTATCATCAACTTTCCGAATCGATTAACTTTATATGCAATAATACTATAAAACCTAAAAATATCATTACGATAGACGGATCGATCAAAAGAAATAAATATTTTATTTCACTAATTAAATCAATATGTGATAAATCAAAAATTAATCTTAAATATATTTATAGTTATGAAAATTTAGCTCAATGCAGGAATATCGGGATATTAAAAGTTAATACTAAATATTTCGGTTTTATTGATGATGATCAGTATGTTTCTAATACTTGGGTTAGTAATGTTAAAAATATATTTTCAACAAGTCAAAAAATCGATGTTTTGATAGGTCCATTATCATCGAGATATTTAAAAAATTACTGGAATTTAATTTGGAATGATATAAATGAATATCAATTGAAAACTAAGGGTAAGGTTAATTTTGCCCCAGGCGCTAATACATGTTATAAAACCTCATTTTTAAAACAAAACCATATTTATTTTGATAAACGATTTACCTTCGCCGCTGAAGATTGGGGTATCTCATATCTACTTAACAAAAGTAATGCTTTTATGTATCAAACACCCCGTCTAACAGTACCTCACGACTGCCGTAAGACAATTTTTAGTTTTATGAAACAATGGTTTAGCTACGGGATAGGCATTCATCAGTATCATTATTACTATTTATTAAAAAAAGAAAATATTTTTATTAACAAATTATCTGTAATTAAGCTATTATTTTCATCCTATCCAATTTATCCTAATGGTAAAAAACCATATTTATATTTTGGATACATAGTATTAAACCTAAGTTATTTAGCAGGTTATTTAAAATCTCTTATTCTTTTAAAATAGTATTTTTACTTCGTATCTAAAATATTATTTATATATATTTATTTAAACTTGTTCATATATATTTAGGGGTCTTGGTTTTGGTTGGGGTCTGGCTAAGGCATAAAATAATCCATATATGTATCCGGTTTTATATATAATGCTGTCAAAATGATTAGTATTCTCTTTTGGATTTGAAATAAAATGAGTTGATTTTTTTAAAATAAATAGTAACCAAGACGCTAAACTACAAATTATTTTCCTTTTTCCTATTTTATAAAAATGGTTTTCGAGATAACTATCTGTAACACCTTGCAAGAACACTCTTTTAAACAAATAAAAAAAGCCTTTTCTGAAAGGTAAAATATGATGCATTACCTTTAAACTCGGACTATAAAATACCCGTTGATTAATTTTCCCAAGCGATATTGATAATTCATTATCACAGCCAGACATTAAGTTTGTCCCTACTCTATCAAGATTTAACCTAAAACCTCCTAGCTTTAACATTAATGATTTTGTGATAATTAATTGTGCGCTGGGAACGAATGATCCCAACTTCAGGAATTTATTTTTATTACCTTTATCAAAATCCACAAATAAGTCACGGTACGCTTTTAAATCATGGGGGAATAGGGGATCTAATATGATCTTACCGCATAAAACTGCGACGTTGTGGTTTTGATATAGACTCCATATGTTTTTTAACCAACTTCGATCAAGTGGAATTATGTCATCATCAATATATGCGATTAAGGAATATTTTGCTTTGATGGTTCCGGTGTTTCTTGCTCGGGTTGATCCTAACTTTTCGTTATGTATAAGAATAACTTCGATTTTATCAAATTCTATTGATTTAATAATTTCGTCAATATCATCTCTGTCTTGATAAATGACTAATACTTCTACATTAAAATGTTTAATAATTTGGTTGTTTAAACTAATGAGCACGTCTTTTAAGAAGTTTCGTTTCCCATATGTAGGAATAACAATGCTTATTCCACTATACTTATTATTTTTATTATTAGTCATACCGATTAAATCATATTAAAGGAAAACCAGAAGGTGTCAATTCTATCCACTTATATTATAATGGTGATTGTTTGAATTGTTCTACGATCTAACTATAGTAAATATTCGGTTTAATATGGAAGTAGCTATTATTACCAGAGAAAGAGAAAATAACTTACTGAATTGCATCTCGTGTATAGTTAAAAATTCAGATCTACCGAAATCTATTATTATAGTTAAATCAAAACCTTTTAAAAATAAACGCGTATTTTCACAGATACGAAATTTATTAATCTCAAAAGGAATAAAATTGAAATATCGGCAGATAGATGATTTGGGAATATCTTATTCACGTAATATAGCCATCTCCATGGTCAAAGAAAATATATACGCTTTTATCGATGACGATGAATATTGCTCCGCCAACTGGATTTATACAGCAAAAAATATTTTATTAAAACATTCTGATGTGATGGCATTAACCGGATACAAAGATATATATTATCAAGATAACTACTGGAATTTAGTCTGGAAAGAGTTATGCAAGGAAGGTGAAAATGCAAAGGGATACGTTGAATTTGCAACTTCAAGTAATACTTTTTACCGCACACAATTTATAAAAAAAAATCATCTTAAATATGACAACGATTTTAAAACCTCGTCTGAAGATTTTGTTTTTAGTCAAAAAGTTAAACAGGCAAACGGACGTATGTGGTATAGCCACAGGGTTAGAGTTAAACATCAATTCAGGACGTCTATGATAAGCATAATCAAACAATGGTTTGATTATGGGAAAACTATATATTTATTTGAAAATAAATATATAGTAAAAAATACAATTAATCCGATTAATATTAAAAGATTTATATTCCAAGGAATAAAAACAAAGAACAAAAATCTAATATTAATTCCGGGATTAATCACAGTTGATTTAAGTTTAATTTGCGGATATTTATATAGCGCATTAATTATTAAACATAATTCTTTAAAACATTATTTTAAAATAATTGTTTTGTCGATGAAAGACCATTTCATATTATAATTAGTTGATAATAATATCGTAACGCCTTTTCTTTTAAATTCTATGATTTTTTTAATCGATTTTTTTCTAAATCTTTCATCACCTACAGCAAAAATTTCATCAATAAGAAAAATATCAGGCTTAGAATAAATCGCTATAGAAAAAGCTAAACGAGAAGTCATTCCAGTAGAATAGCGCTTGATCGGAACATCAATAAAGTTATGAAGACCGGAAAATTTAATAATTTTTGGAATTATTTGTAGAATCCTTGTTTTTTCAATTCCTAAAATAGTCGCATTAACCATAATATTTTCACGTCCGGTAAGTTCAGCATTAAAACCAGCACTAAGTTCTATAAGAGGGACAATCTTACCACGAGTAACTATTTTCCCTTTATCAGGATTGGTTATACCGGTAATTAGTTTAAATAGGGTTGTTTTACCAGAGCCATTTGGACCAGTAATTACGATAAATTCTCCCTTATTAATTCTTAAAGAAAAATTTTTAATAACAGTAAATTTTTCAAAAGGAGAAAAAAGATGGCGAAACCATTTTTTTAAGGTTCTTGGTTTTTCCAAATAGTATTGTTTAGTAATATTCTCTATTTGAATAATGGGTTGATTCATATTAAATCAGCAATTTTCTTCTCAAATTTTCTGAAAAATATTACTCCGAATATAAAAATAATAAGACTAATAAATAGTGACATCATAATTAAATCAATTCGTATAGAATTCCTAAATATGAGATCATGGCTAAAACTTATGATTAAAGCAAGTGGATTTATTCCTACAATGATTTGATATTTTTGGGGAATTAGGTTCTCAGAATAAAGAATCGGCGATATATAAAAAAATATCATTAGGAAAAATTCGATTATTCTTCCGAAATCCCTAAAGATCGCGTTTGTTAGGGAAAAAAATAGGCCAATTCCGGCAGTAAAAAAAAACATTGGGAAAACAGTAATAATTAATATTAAAATTTCAAAACGGATCTTGAAATTATATAAAATTAAAAAAATGAATAAAATTAATAAGCCTACAAAAAAATCTGGGATTTTAGAGAAAATAAAAGACAAAGGGATGATTTCTTTAGGGAATGAGGTTTTTGTCATCAGATCTCTATTCCAGATTAAAGAATCCTTTGCTAGAAGAATTCCTTGCTGAAAAAAATTCCAATAAAGTAGCCCTGATAACAAAAAAATAAAATAAGGAATACCCTCAGTTTTTATTTTAAGGATTTTTTCAAAAATAAAACTTAGTATTAAAGTAGTTAATAAAGGATAAATAATTATCCAAAGTGGTCCCAATAGTGAAGCTTTGTAACGGGATTTTATTTCTCTAATTGTAAAAACTTCGAGTAGCTGTAAATAAAATTTCATAATTGGAAACAATATTATAGCATTTATTAAGCAAAATCATATAAAAATGACAGATAATAAATGAACTATCTTTTTATATGTCTTGCTTCTTTTGATATGAGTAGCTACAGTAACTGATGCTTTTGAAAAAACATCTTCAACGTTATCTAATACAATATTTTTTTGAATCAGTTTTCTAGTTCTTAATAATTTTGGTAAATTAATAAGGGTATGAAAATAGATTGGAAGCATAAATAAACTTCGATATTTTAGATTATATATTATATTGTTAGTAATCTGACCTTTTATTATTTCTATAATATGATTTTTAATCATAGCTTTAGTCCATGTAGTAATTATTGTCCATATTTGATTTCTTATTCCTAGGAAGAGAGCGTGTTTCTGGCTTCTCATTGTTGATGAATGGTCATGGTATATTAGTTTTTGGGGGATTAGAGTTGTTTTTTTATTCATAAGTCTTGTTCGCAAAGATAATTCAATATCTTCAACATATGATTCAAAATAAGGAATAAACAACCAACCATAACGGGTAAAACACTCCTTCACATATATACTAGATATAAATAAACAAGCTGCCGGTAATAAATAAGAAGCCATTTTTTTATCTGTGCGATTTATAACTGTACCGTCCCGGTAATAATCAATCCCTTTACTATCAACCCCTCTGTTTTTGGTCAGATAAATGAACGGAGACAAAAGGTCGAAATTTTGCTTGAGATAAATAAGCGATTTTTCAAAGAAATTCTTTGTAATATATGCGTCATTATTCAATAATAAAAAGTAGTCTATTTTTTTAAAGTGTTTTAAACCAAATTTGAGACTTTTATTATTCGCCTCGGCAAATCCAAGGTTTTTTGAAACCCTTAAAAACACAAGCCTTTTCATTTTATTTCGATATGAAAAAAGTGATTGTTTCAGAGGCGGACTTGAACCATTATCAAAAATAATAATAACAAAATTTTTATACCCAGTTTCTAAAATACAATCAAGGCATCTGGTCAATTTGTCAACTAAGTTATAGCTTGGAATGATAATGCAAATATTCATATTCTATGAAGTAGTACTAAATATTTCTTCTAATTCTTTTACGGACGTAGTTTTTTTATGCATAAGATATAGTTCTTTTTTCATCCTTTTTTTAAGATCGCGCATCTCGAGACCCGATAGATTAAAAAACTTAATAAGAGAATTATAAATACCTGAAGCCGAAATATTCTGAAGGATTAGTTCAGATGAAAATTTTTTTAATAAAACGCCTATTTCTCCTGTTTTAGTTGCAATAATAGGAAGAGAAGATTCCAAAGCTTCTCTCGTAAATAATGAATAAGTTTCAAACTTTGTCGGCAGAATACCCAAATTTGCGACTCGAAATAACTTTGCTAAATCAAAAGCGTCAAGATCCCTTAAAAAAATGATATTTTTTTCTAATTTATTGTTTTGAATCAACCTTTGTATCTTATAGTAATAATTAATATCAAGTTTAACGCTAAGATGTGCGATAACAAGCTTAATTTTATTAGTATGTTTTATTAATCGGGAATAACCTTGAATTAGTTCATAGATTGATTTTCTTTTATCTATAATACCGGCATAAACTATATATTTTACTTTGTTATTTAAATGATATTTTTTTCTGAATAATTGTAACTCTGTCTGTGTATATTTTTTCGAAAATTGAGGTCGGCACATATTGGACAGAATATAAAACTTTTTTAAAAAAGCAAAAATACCAAGTTCATTTTTAAGAATTTTTAGCGCAAATTTGGAAGGAACGATTAATTTATTAGATAATAAAAATGCAAGTCTTTCCAATAATTTTATGATGATCATATAATGATTAAAGCGGTAGGGCGATATTTTGTAAAAATGTCTAAATCCCTGGAAATAGAAAAATTTTGGTTTAAAGGGGAAAATAACAAAAGATGATAGAAGCAAGAGATGATGTGTTCCCATAATGATTTTAGTATCTTGAAATGATTGTTTTACTTTACGGATAGTTTTTACAGCCTCAATAAATTCAACAATGAGTTGTCGGTAATATTTAAAAGGTCGTTTGAATATTGGTTTTTTGATAATGGAAACATTCTTAAATACTTGTTTTTCAAGAAGTAGTCGGTTTTCTCCAAATGCGATGAGATGAAATTCACAGGTAGGATTATCCCTTTTAAAATAATTAATAAGTGTTTGTAGCGCCAACCATTCGCCCGATGCTTCAATATCTGATAAGATTAGTATTTTCATATTTATTAAACAACAAGATCATCTAAGACCTTTGTCCATATCGGCAAAATGTTTTCTTTGCTAAATATTAATGCTCTTTTTCTTCTTTTTATTTTATTATTTATTTTTCTATTCAAATAGTGGCTAATACTACTAGCCAATAGAGTTGAGGTTTGATTGTTGTTATTAGGCACAATAGCTCCGTAATTATTTATATAAATATCTAAAATTTGACAGTCGGCAGATAATTCTGGTGCGAAAATGTATCTAATGCCATAAGCACAATCGGTCGAAATTATAGGAAGACCGAAAAATAAAGCCTCCAAAATAACAACGGGAAAACCTTCAAATCTAGATGAAAGAACAAAAACATCAGAAAGCGCAAGATATTTAAATGGATTGTTTTCATTTTCAATAATTAATATATAATCATTAAGTCCGAGTTTTCTGATGAGTCTTTGTAAGGATTTTTTTTCTTCCCCGGTTCCAATAATCAACAAAACTACCTTTTTATATTTTTTTCTAACAAGGTAAAACGCCTTAATCAATAAAGCCTGGTTTTTTTGTGAATGGAGGCGCCCGATATTAATAATCACTTTATTTTTAGAAAAAATTTCTCTTTCTCGAGGATTAAGTTCACTTTTGGAAAGAGCGTTAATTTTCTTAAAGTCAGCAAAAAGTGGAATAACAATTATATTATTAATCTTAACTAGCTTATGATTAATAAGATCATTTTTTGCACTTTCTTCTAATACAACTACTAAATCCGTTAAAGAAAAGACAATTTTATGTAAGAATATGTGGAGTTTATGTAATAATCTATTTTTATAGATACTTTTTAAACTAACCAATAACGGATTAATAACATAGATAAGGGATTTTTTATTAAAAAGCTTAGAAAGAATAACATTTAAATATGAGGGAGATCTTTCAAAAGTAAAGATCAAATCATATTTAGGAACAATAAATAATAATTTAAATAAAAAAATAAAGAAATATAATGGACGTAACATTTTTACTATTTTTTTTTGTTTTGACAGGATAATGACCCTATCCATATCAATAGAAGTTAAATCGATATTATTCTCAAGAATAGCGATATCTATATAAATTTTAAACTTCCTTAGACCATGTTCTAAGTTATTAATTGCAGTTGTTCCACCGCCAAGACGTAAATCTTTGTTAATTATTAATATTTTCATTGTTAAATTAATATATTGTTCTAAATTCTTTACGAGTTTATACTTATTTTTATTTAGAAACAGGGATATATTTAGTCAATAATTTTTCAATCTGAGTTATTTTGTTTTCCCAACTGTTTTTTTCAGCAATATTTTTGGCGATCGTTATCTTACTATCGTTCCAATTATTCATCAGTCTTTTTATTGCATTACTAAAATCTTTTTCGTTATCTGTCGTGCAAATAATGTTTTCTGGATAACCCATCAGGGCTAATATTTTTGTGGAAACAACAGGTAATCCTAAGGCTAGATATTCATAGGCTTTCATTGGATTTGAATATTTAACAAAACCACTTTTTGTATTATATGGAATAATTCCTAAATTGCAATTTTTAAGATAAGGTGGAAGTTCATATTTACTTTTTTCACCAAGATAGAAAACGTTTTTTTCTCTTATAATTTGGGCAAATTCTTTTGTAACATCTTCTCGTATTGGGCCAATAAAAACAAATATTAGGTTTTTATTGTTAGTTACGACATAATTTAATAGTTTTACGTTTATTCGATTATCAAAAACAGCCATAAAAATAATCTTTTTTTGTGTTATATTAACTAACTCTTTAGGAATTTTCTTTACTTTTAAGTTAAATAAGCTGTTATTACAGCCACATACACTGATGAAGGATTTTTTTTTCAATAAAGGATTTGTTCGGAGTACTTTATTATAAAGTTCCTTTGAGTTAAAAATAACCAAATTACTTATATTAAAAAGTTTTTTTTCTTCAAAAATAAATTTTTTTGTTTGATTTTTTAAACTAACCCAATAATCAACACAATCATAAAGATAGATATGTGATTTATAAATTTTTTTTGTTAATAGGGGATAGAACTGCCAAACAATTATCTTCTTATTAAATATCCAGAGAAAAACGGACAAAATCCAAAATCCTAGTTTTTTATTAAGATTAATGATGATATCTAATCTTGAAAACGGTAATAATGCTGGGGCGCGAAAATAGATTATTTTTTTTGAGCCTGAAATATTAGTAAATGATTGAAAAAGTGTCTTTATGTTACTAAGTTTTGACATATCTTTCCATGAATAGGGATAGAAATAATCAAACAAAATTACCGAATTATCTTTCGTAAGAAATTTAACCGTTTGGTCGATGTAATCACAAGGATATTCCAGGGGTTGATGAAGCGGGATGATAATGATCATTTAATATCATTTATTTTGGTGATAGTTAACCAGACCAAACTGTTATCAACGTAAAAAGGAAAAGACACATCTATTAGTATGGGAAAATCTGTATCACCAAAAAGATAATATCGATTCCCAATTTCCTCTCCCCATATTTCTAAATCTAAGAAAACATCTTTCCGCATCGGATGTTTTTGCAGAATAACATCACCATTAGCAGTAATTATGGTCATTTTTGCATCTTCCTCAGATTTTTTTAATATTTTAACCGCAGGATGTCCCAATGAGTCTTTCATAACATCTCCTTCTTTAATGCTTTCAGCTATATAAGAAGAAACACCTTCTGTTTGTGGGAAAGCAGGGTCGATATATCTTGTTTGAGCTTGGGCAAAAATCCGTTTTGAATTTGTTATTGTTGAGTTATCAATATCGACAATTAAACCTTTAACCAATAGATTATTTAAAAACAACTCAATGGTTGAACCGATTAAAACGCTTTTCCCTTTATATGTATATTGACGGCTAGAGGAAGCGTATACAACTTTTAAGGTTACGATAAGATGAACAACGCTTTTTTTATCCGTTGAGAAATATGTTTTAACCCCCTTTACTTCTGTCATATACCGGCCAAAAACATCGACTTCTTTCATTCCTACGTGTAATAATTGAGCATACCAATTTGGTGTTGCATTAACTCGGTCAGTTAAACTTTCTTCATTAACTTTGACAACTACATTTATTGTTGATTGCTTCCGAAACAAGACAAAAAATAAAGAGATGACAAGAAAGATAAAAATAAAAACAACAACAATATCAAAAATTTTTATTTGAATTTTTTTCCCCTTAATATTCATAAGAATTATTATTAATTTTATCATAATTAAAAGCAAGGAGAAAGAACAAAGGTTGAAGTTGGCTTACGATAAAAGGTTGAAATAATCCAATAATCATTATCGTCATTAAACTGGCGAGACTTACAAATACCAGATCATTGCGATAACTGATTAATTTATTGAAGGAAAAGAACAAAAAAATGATAAAAGATCCCATATAGGGGATACCATTTTCAACAGCTAAAAGTAAAAAATAGTTATGGATTGGATTGGGAAAAGAAGCAAAAACGCTTTTTGGATTTTTTTCTATAGCTTTGACCACAGAAAATCCTGTGCCAGTGCCAAATAGGGGAGATTGAGAAATTAATCCTAATACTTCATTTGTTTGTTTGATTCTAAGATTTAATCCACCTCCTTCCTGAAGAATATTAGAAATACCCGCAATTCTGGGAGCAGAGTAAAAAAACAAAGGAAGGACTAAAAATAAACAAAGAACAATCTTTTTAAGAGATATAAACTGTATTAATATCATTTTTTTACGATATTCAAAGTAAAATAAAACTAAAAGTATACTAATTAATGAAGCTAACCAAGCAGTTCTGCTTAAAGTTAAAACTAAACAAGCAATTGTTAAAAAAAATACGAGTTTAAAAATATTTTTTTTTGATCTAATCATAAAAAAAAGAAAAAAAGGTAAAATTATTGTTAAAAACATAGCAAAAATATTAGTATGGAAAAAAGTTCCAATCGGCCTAAATACGAAAGAGATCTCATCTGGAACTCCACCAAAAGATTGAATACCCGTAACAGCCTCAAGATTCTTTCCTATAGGTGAAGAGTGAATGAATTGCTGGAAACAAACAAAAGTCTCAAAAAGCGTCAGTGAAACAATGAGATTAATAAATGATTTAAATAAAAATTGATGATTTTTAATAACAAGTTTGATAAAAAAATACATAAAAATATACTCAAAAAGAACTATTTTATAAAAAAATGAAAGAAATAAATTACGTGAACTGACAGTATCAGCGAAGATACCATAAAAGAAAAAAATAATTAAAAAAATATCAGTTAATGTGATTTTTTTAAAATTAACCTTTTTTTTATAAATCGCAATGATAGAATAAACGACTAAAAAAGCAAATAAAACATCACTAACTGATATCTGTATTTGGGTAACTAAACCAAAGGGATAAAGTTTTATCATGTCTGGGAATTCTTCTAAATTGAGTAATTGAATAAAATAAGTTTTTCCAACAGAAAAAAAACCTGATAAGAAAAAAGTCAAAACAAAACTTATATCAAATTTTTTTGTTAAGTAAGTCAAAATACACAATAATATTAAAAAAGATATCAAAATTAATTTATTATTGGGATTGATAAACCAAAGCAAAAGAAGAAAAAGAAGAATCACTTCCTTACCAACTTCTTTAGCAGGATAATTTTTAAGATAAAACTTATTTTTTAAATACTCAAACATTATAGTATTTTACCTTAAGAAAGAACAAAATTAGTCTTGAATAGGAATGATTGAAAAGTCCAATAAAAAAAGATATGATTTTGGAGCAGCACCTGTACCTAAATATACTTTATTTTCAGGAAAAAGGCCGTTAGGAAATTTGTTCTTTGTTATCTTATTAACATCAAGATAGGCAATAACTTGATATTGTTCATCTGTGATCAGAATATTTTTACCGTTTTTATCAAAAAAGATATTAAAAACCGTAATGTTATCTGTATCTTTTTCAAAAAGAAGAAGTGGCTTTTCTGATGTGCCGTCTTTAGCATCAACATATAGATGTTTACCGTCATTCATAGTCCCGATAAAAAAGCTGTAAATATTTTGCCACCACTCATCAGAGGGTTTGTTTCTTTTTCCGTGAAGAAATATCCCGGTGAGATCATTTTTATTTGTTAAAGATATCCTGACAACAAATGGTCCTTTAATATCAATATAAGCGCTTGAACTGGCATCATACTGAAGCCAATTATTTTCTTGATTATTTAGCTCAATACAGTTAGGATTAATAAGGTATTTAAGATTTGAGTTGTTTCGTTTCAAATAAGAAATACCATTAAACGGAGCTTTAGTAGATGTAATATTCGGATTGCTTTTTACTATAGGAATTAAACTTCGAAGATAGACTTCTCCCTTTAATTGATTTTTAGACTTTAGTTTAACTGATGAAGTCGGTAAGGGTTGATTATTGATATTCGGTTGATAATAAAATAAATATACTAGTTCAGCAGCAATGAAAATTAATGATAAAACAAAAGTTAACGCAAGAACTTTTTTAAGCATATTCTCACTTTATTAAAAGTATAAATTTTTGTCAAGTAAGTATTCTGTCCAATAATACTGATTTAAAATAACAGTTTCCTAAACATGTAAATTTAATCCCTCAACATCTTATTACCAATCCCTACTATTAGCTCACTATTTCTTGTCCACCGTTTTCCACAAGAACCGAAATCACAATTTCCGGTTTATCAAAAGGAACATAGACGGTGAACCAGGCATGAGTTTTTATCTTATATTTTTTACACGACCATGCCAGTTTTATAAGCTACGGGAATTTTTCCTTTTTGAACTTTGAACATCCCTCACTTCCGCAAATTAGTTTGTAAGAACGCTCTTTCGTAACTGGTTTAGACTATTAAATCAAGCTATAAATTATGTAATATTTATCTTAACAGTAACCGAGACTTTGGTACTTCTCCAATATCATGTAGAATTAATTTAAATCAATTTAAATAGTATTATCTATAAAATGCAAATTTAAGATTCGTTGACAGTTGGTTATCTAACTATTTCAACTATTTATAACCATTTATAACTAATTAGTATTTGACTTTATCCAAATCCACTGCATTATCCATAATTATCGAAAGCTTACCGTCTTTGTCATTAACTTTACCCTTTAATAAAAGCGTCTTTCCTATACCAATAACATCATTTAATTTTTCAAACAATTTAGGAAAAACAATTAACTCTATTGATCCTGTTTCATCAAATATTGTTAAAAACGCCATTTCCTGATTATTTTTTTTAGTTTTTATAATTTTTTTACCACTGACAATTCCTGCGATTATTTGATCGGTATTAATATCCTCTACAGCTATTTCTCCAATTTTTCTTGTAGTTTTTTTCTTAATTATCACCTGATGTATACTTAAGGGATTTTTGGTGATTAAAAAACCAATTACTTCTTTTTCCATTGCCATTAGTTCGGTTTCCGTCAATTCTTTTAATATTTTGAAATTATCTAATGTTCCGTCTTCTGTCTTTGATTGCGCAAACAAAGAAAATTGACCTTTTTCATCATCAATTTTTTTATCATTAATATCTTTGACAAGAGTTGGATAATAAAAAAGTAAAGTGGCACGATTTCCAAACTTCGAAAAAGCATTGGCTTTAATTAAACTTTCCACAGTTTTTTTATTAACCCGACGTAAATCTACCCTTTGTAGAAAATCAATAAATCCCAAAAATTTACCTTTTTCTCTTGCTTCCAAAATTGCCTCAATTGCGGCTTCTCCAACATTTTTAATTGCTGACAATCCGAAACGAATTCCATTTTTTTCTATGTGAAAATTTTTCATTGAAGAGTTTATGTCAGGAATAAATACTTCAATTTTCATCCGTCGACATTCCTCCAATACCTGAGCCATTTTAATTTCTCTCATGGGTCCTGCAACACCCTGAAGCTCTGATGTCAAAAGTGCCGTCATATATTGAGCTGGAAAATTTGCTTTTAAATAGGCCGTCCAATATGCAATTAATCCATAAGAGGCAGAATGAGCTTTATTAAAACCATAACTGGCGAACTTTTCCATAAAGACAAAAATATCTTCGGCCAATTTCTTAGTGTATTTATTTTTAAGACAACCAGAAATAAATTTTAACTGCTCTTTTTTCATTAAGGCTTTCTTTTTCTTACCCATTGCCATGCGAAAATTATCAGCTTCTGAGATTGTATAACTCGCCATTCTATGTGCAATATCCATTACCTGTTCTTGATAAACCAGAATTCCATAGGTCTCAGCTAAAACCGGTTCTAAGTCCTTATGGAGATAATGAATTTTTTTTGCATTTTGTTTACCTTCCAAAAAAGCTGGAATAAGATCCATTGGGCCGGGACGATATAAAGCCACCATAGCAGAAATGTCCGACATTTTTGACGGTTGCAAATCTTTAGCTAATCGACGCATTCCAGGTGACTCCAGTTGAAAAACACCAATTGTCTCTCCCCGGCTGATTAATCCATAGGTTAATTTATCATCTAAACGTACGTCATGAATGTCAATCTTCTTACCGGTAGTTTCTTGCACGTAAAGCAATGCTTGCTCAAGAATAGTTAAATTTCGCAGACCTAAAAAATCAATCTTCATTAATCCAACCGCTTTATTATCTGAAACTGCATTTAAGTCTAAACAATACATATCATATTGAGTAATTATCCGTCCTTCTTTGGCTTCGCGCTGCAACGGCACATATTCAGTTAAGTCTTTATCTGCAATCACTACCCCGGCAGCATGAACTGAAGCGTGACGTGATAGTTTTTCCACTCTCTGTGCAACATCAAGAACCTTTTTTGTCTCTGTTTCAGTTTGATAAGCAAATTTTAATGCAGATGACTCTTCCAATGCTTGTGCAATGCTCATAGAAAACCCTTGTTTACCAACCGGGATCATTTTTGCCAATCGATCTCCTTGCGAATACGACATTCCAAGTGCGCGCGTAACATCACGTACTGCCATTCTTGCTTCCATTGTCCCAAACGTGATAATTTGTCCAACTTTTTCTTCACCGTATTTTTTTGTCACATAATGCAAAACTTGATCGCGACGAATATCGGCAAAATCAATATCAATATCAGGTGGTGTTGGTCTATCTGGATTTAAAAATCTTTCAAATGGTAGATTATATTCGAGTGGATTAATATCTGTAATTCGCAGTACATAAGCAACCAACGATCCTGCAACAGATCCTCTTCCCGGACCAACTGCAACTTCATTATTTTTTGCCCAGTTAACAAAATCTTGAACAATTAAAAAATAGGTCGAATAACCTTTCTTGACAATAATGTCTAATTCATAGCTCAATCTTGCTTCAATGGTTGTTTTATCAAAACCAGTGACTCGCGATTTTCTTTCATCAACCAGCTGACGAAGATATTGTTCTGCAGAAATCGCATTTGGCGTTGGAAACTCAGGAACAATCCACTTTCCATATGGAATTTCCAGATTACACTTATTTGCTATTGCGATTGTATTTTCAATTGCTTCCGGATAATCAATAAATGTTCCTTTCATTTGGTCAGATGACTTAAAATACATTTCCGGATTGTCCAGCATCGACATCGGCCGATCTTTTTCATAAATATTTCTACCGGTCTGAATACAAAGAAGAATTTCCTGAGCATAAGCATCATCCTTATTTAAATAATGAACATCGTTGGTGGCGACCAACGGTACTCCAAATTTTCTTGATAATTTTACCAACGCCTCATTCACCTTATCTTGCTTTTCCATCTTAGGATAACGTTGCAGCTCAAGATAAAAGTCATCTTTAAATATTTCTAAATATTGTTGTAAAACTCTTTCTGTTTCTTTCGGTTGATCCTCCAAGATTAAACTGGCGATTTCTCCGCTTAAACATCCTGATAAGGCAATTAATCCTTCACGATATTTCTTCAGTAATTCAAAATCACATCTAGGTTTATAATAAAATCCTTCTAAGTTAGCAATTGTTACAATTTTGATTAAGTTTTTATAGCCTTGTAGATTTTTAGCTAATAAAACCAAATGAAACTGATCTTTTTCCTGATGTGGTTGTTTGTCAAAGCGGGACTTTTTTGCTTTATATATCTCAACTCCGATAATTGCCTTAACTCCCATCTCTTTGGCTTTAATATAGAACTTAAACGCGCCATACATGTTTCCATGATCAGTGATGGCAACCGCTGGCATTCCCATTTCTTTCGCACGCGCAATGGTTTCCTCAATCCGGCACATACCGTCAAGTAAAGAGTATTCTGTATGGAGATGAAGATGAACAAAACTCATATATAAATTTAAATTGTTAAATGGTTAAATGGTTAAATTGTTATATAACAATTTAGCAATATAGCAATGTAACAATTGTATTAAACTAATTTTTTTCTAAGTTCTTCAATGACGTTTTTAGGGTTCGCCTTTCCCTTCATTTCCTTCATTACCTGTCCGACTAAAAACATAATTGCATTTTGTTTGCCGGATTTATAGTCAGTAACTGATTTAGGGTTATTTTTCAAAACGCTTTCAATAGTTGTTTCAAGTAAAGCGTTATCTGTCTCTTGTGGTGTCAACATCTCAATAATTTTTTTAGAAAACTCCTCAATAGAAAGTGAACTAGATACTTTCTTGTTTATTATTATATTTGCAATATCTTTTTCTAAATTTTGACTTTTTACTTGTACTTTTGATTTTTGACTTTTGACTTTTGACATTACCTCTTCATAAAAATAAGACTCCTTCTTGTTTCTTGTAATTGTATATGCATCACTTTCTTTTAATTTAAAATCTTTTATATATCTGTCCATTTTTTGTTGTGGTAGTTCGGGAATAAGTTTTTGAATTGATTGAATATATTCATCACTAAACTCAAATGGTGGAATATCCGGCTCTGGAAAATAGCGATAATCATGTGCGTCTTCTTTTGTTCTTTGTGAGTATGTGATGTTTTTTGTACTATCCCATCCCCGTGTTTCTTGAATTGGAGTTTCACCTTTTTCCAAAATTTCAATATGACGTGTAATTTCATACTCAATGGCCCGCTTAACATAATTAAACGAATTAATATTCTTCACCTCAACTTTATAATTTGGTAATTTTAAATTTTGAATTTGATTTGAACTTTGATCTTTGATCGGCGCCTGCCCGCCCTCTTGGCGGGAACTTTGCACTACTCTCACACTTATGTTTGGCTCCATCCTCATTGTTCCTTTTTCCATATCCGCATCCGATATATCAAGATAGCGAATAATTGTATGCAGTTCTTTGAGAAAAGTTACCACGTCTTCAGAACTGTGAAAATCCGGTTCGGTCACAATCTCCACCAATGGAACTCCACTCCGATTAAAATCAACCAGAGTATCATCTCCTTTATGAATCAACTTCCCGGTATCTTCCTCCATATGCACCCGATGTATTCTAATTGTTTTTGTTTGTTCATCTTCAACTTTGCACTTTGCACTTTGAACTTTGATTTTGAGCAACCCATTGGTTGCGATAGGTTCATCGTATTGTGATATCTGATATCCTTTTGCCAAATCCGGGTAAAAATAGTTTTTTCTGTCAAATTTTGAAGATGAAGAAATTTTGCAGTTTAATGCTTTTCCTAAAAGCACACACCATTCAATTGCACGTTTATTGGGAACCGGAAGTGCACCAGGAAGTCCCAAACAAACAGGACAACAGTGAGTGTTTGGTTTAACTCCAAAGTGATTGGCATCACATCCACAAAACATTTTTGACTTTGTTTTGAGTTCAACATGAATCTCCAATCCAATCACCGCCTCATACTGCATATTATTCATAATATTTTTAACAATATAGCAATTTAACAGTTTAACAATTTATTTTGAATTCGTATATTTGTTGATTAGGATTGCCCTGTTTTATTCGTATCATATTTTTTACGGATTAAACCTTTCCATCATTCTTGGAAACGGAATACTTTCTCGCAAATGTTCAAGTTTACATATCCAGGTAACTAATCTTTCCAATCCAACGCCAAAACCACTGTGCGGTACGCTTCCATATTTTCGTAAGTCTAAATACCACTGAAAGTCAGATTCACTTAATTTATGGTCTCTAATTCGATTGAGAAGTTTGTCGTAATCATCCTCTCTCTGACTTCCACCTATTATTTCTCCATAACCTTCAGGTGCGAGTAAATCACTATTTAATACTCGGGTTGGATCCTCTTTGTCTTCTTTCATATAAAAAGCTTTTATTTCTTTTGGATATTTTTCGATAAAAAACGGACGATCAAACTGTTTTGACAAAACGGTTTCTGCTTCTGCACCAAAATCATCTCTTTCGCCAATACTTATCCCGCTTTTTTTTAATCTAGCTACTGCTTCTTTGTGTGAAATTACAGGATATTTTCCTAGCGCAGTTTGCTGTAATGGCGCTATATCACGTTCTAAAGTTTTTAATTCATTAATATTATTTTTTAAAACTGATGAGACGATAAAGGAAATTAATTTTTCCTGAATTATCATATTTTCTTTGTGCTCGACATAAGCTGCTTCAGCATCCATCATCCAAAACTCTGTCAAGTGTCTTCGGGTTTTACTTTTTTCCGCTCGAAATGTTGGTCCAAAATCAAACACTTTACCATGGGCAAAAATTGCCGCTTCAATATAAAGCTGTCCGGATTGTGATAAATATACAAAAGGAAACTTATTGTTATCGGTAATATCGTACTTACCTTTTGAAATTTTTTCCTTATCAAACTCTTCTTTCCAAGCCGGTAAATATGGTACCGGATATAAAGTGGTTGTTCCTTCACAGGCATTTGGCGTAAAAATCGGTGCATCAATTTTTATATACCCCTCGCTATTCAAGTGCTCAAAAATTGCGTTTATTATTGTATTTCGAATTCTCTGAATCGCCCATTGTCTTTTGCTTCGAAGCCATAAGTGTCGATGAGAAAGTAAGAAATCCGGTCCGTGTTCTTTTTTACCAATAGGATATTCTGCTGATAAACTTACGATTTTAATATCCTTAACCATCATTTCATATCCTGTTGGCGATCTTTTTTCTTCTTTAACGACACCGGAAACGATCACTGAAGATTCTAAAGTTATTTTGTCTGCGTTTTTAAATACTTTTTCATCAACCTCGCTTTTCACCACTACGGCTTGTATAAAACCGCTCCCATCCCGCAGTTGAAGAAATACAATTGATCCACTTGAGCGCTTGTTATAGACCCATCCTTTTAAAACAACTTCTTTTCCGTTAAATTCTTCAGATTTATTTATTTGATAGTTCATAGATTAATTTATTGAGTTATTAACTTTTGTCATTCCCATGTAGATGGGTTACAATCCCAGCATGGGAAATCCAGACATAATATACAATTTTTTATAAGAAAATTATAGACTGGATCCCCTCCTTCGAGGGGATGACAAGTCAATTTATTATTACTATCCTTATAATTTATTTATTAATTAAACTCGGGCTTTTTTTATGCCAATCGGTTATTAACTGATAATGATAACCCAGTTGTAATAAAAGTTCTTCAGAAAACATTTTCCCAACCAATTGCATTCCAATTGGTAAGCCTTCTTTTGTAAAACCACAGGGAATAGCCAGCGACGGCACTCCAACAGGATTTTGCGAAACCGTATAAATATCCGCCAGTAAGTTTTGTAGAGGGTTATTTAATAATTCACCTAACTTAACCGCTGGCGTTGGCATAACCGGCATAATAATGACATCACATTGAGTAAGCGCTTTTTTATATTCTTCAATAAATAATGTCCTGACTTTTTGCGCTTGTTTATAATATGCATCATAATATCCTGATGATAAAGCGTAGGTACCAATCATTATTCTCCTGGCAGTTTCATCAGTAAAAAATCGCCTATCTTGGCCATACCTTATTCCATCATATCTTCCTAGGTTTGAACTGGTTTCACTCGGACCAATCAGATAATAAACTGGTATGCCATAATCAAATAATGGAATTGAGATTTTTTTAATCTTAATCCCAAGCGTTTTCATTTTCTCAACTGCTGTCATGATTTTATCACTTACTTGCTGATCTAAACCTTCATTGAAAAATTCACCTGGAATACCAATAACAATGTCTTTCAATGTTTTTGTAAGTTCTTGCGAATATTTTGGTACAGGGTTTGGGGATGAGGTTGCGTCGTATTTATCTTTTCCGGCAATTGCTTCAAGCACGACTGCTAAATCTTCAACTGACTTTGCCATTGGCCCAACACTGTCAAATGAAGAGGCATAGGCAATTGTGCCATAACGGGAAACACGACCATAGGTCACTTTCAATCCGGAAATATTACACCAGGCAGCGGGATTTCTAATTGACCCTCCGGTATCTTCACCAATGGCAAAAACACACATTCGGCTGGCGATTGCTGCTGCGTTTCCTCCGCTTGATCCACCTGCAGATCTATCCAGATCATATGGATTTTTCACCGGTCCAAAGTCTGTATTTTCACTACTTCCTCCATGCCCCCAAGCATCCATATTCATTTTTCCAATTAGAATTGCACCTGCGTCAAGTAGTTTCTGATATACCGTAGCGTTATATTGAGGAATATATTCTTTTAAAACAAATGATGCAGATGTAGTTTTAGTATTTTTTGTAATATATGCATCTTTAATGACAAATGGAATTCCGTGTAATTTTGAACTGGATTTACTTAAGGTTTTGTCTTTTTCCTGTGCATTTTTTAATGCAGTTTCCTTATCAACGATTGTGATAAACGCGTTAATTTTCTTATTATACTTTTCGATATTTTCATAACACTCTTTTACTAAGTCTTCGCAAGTAAATTGCTTTTTTCGCAGTCCTTCGGCTAATTTGTTAATTGTTTTTTCCAGTAGCATAATTAATTATGAAATATTGCTTTAACTTTAAAGTAACCATTCAACGTATTTTTAGCGTTAGATAAAGCTTCTTCTTGTGTCAACATCCGCTCTTTTTCTATCTCATCTTCTCTAAAAACATTTTTTAAATTTGTCACCTGAGTCGTTTCTTTAACCCCGGTTGTATTTAATGATTTAATTTTTGACATGTATTCGATGACTGAAGATAGGTCGTTTGGAAGTCTTGCTAACTGAGAGTCGCTTAATGTCAGTCCTGCCAATTTTGCCAAATGTAGAATTTCATCTTTGGTAAGTAAGATTTTTTTTGACATATGATTATTATAACTTATATTATTTTTATTGAAAGACAGTCTTGACGAGACTGTCTCGTATTTTTGTTCTAGCTTTTCCTATACATATAAATCGTGAAGTCGTGAACTAAATAATCATGACGAAGGGTAACATATGGAGTTAATGATTTGCAATAATCAAAAATCATTTTTGGATCTACGTATTTAATTTTAATTCCGGGTTCAAATTGATAGTCTTCACGTGCGAGATTTGAATAACTACTTGGAAGATTAAATGCAACGCCCAAATTAGCAAGTTGATACATCTTATTAATTACTGTTTTTAGATAGTCATCGTGATCGGGCATTTCAATATTAAATGCCCCTGAAGAAACAATATAATCGTAGGTTTTATTAAATTCATATTCAATAAAATCACTATTTATTATTTCAATTTCCGGATATTTCTTTTTTGCCTCAATAACGTGATTATTAGATATTTCAATACCTGTGTATGTAATGTCGTTATTTTGTCTATTTTTAAGGTAAAAGTATAAATCGCTCAGACCGCTACCAACATCAAGGAGAGAAGCATTATCTAGATTAGCTATTTCGCAGAGCACTTTAAACCTGATCAGTTGGTTTTCTTTTGAACTCCAAACAACGCTAAGATGACTATTGGGTCCATTTTGTGCCAAATTCTTTGCAAAAAAATCAGTTATTATTTTATTTTGCAGTTTAAAATCATTACGCATCATGATATTAATATTACATTAAATTTGCCAATAACCATTGTTATTTGCTGATTGTCCCACAGTCCAACCGCTGTTTCTTTTTGTAGGTATTTGTCTAAGAGAAGTGAAGTTTGCACATCCTATCGGAATATCACCTGTCAATTTTGACTGATCAATTTTTCCTTCGCAAGTTGTTTTTTCAGAGCATCTAAACGCTTGTGAACAAGGAACGCTTTTAGTTTCACTCATATTATTAGAATTATTTACTATGTAACGCTAGAAATCTTTCACCTAATGCTACAGAGGTAACTCTTCCGTCTCTTACTGGACATGCTTTTTCTCCGTAACAAACAGGAATAAATTCACCTAAACCTAACAATGCGAGACATACACCTTGACAACCACCTTCATTTAAAATAGCTTTGGTAACTGCAGCTATTGGATCATCGATTCCAGTAATTGCCTGAACAAGTAAAGAATATTTACACATATTGTGTATGTATTGTATAAATAAACATAAATTTATTCAAGTAGTCCTATAGTTTCATCCGGTTAAGTAGTCCAGCTATTTAAATTATTTATAACCATTTATAACTATCTGTTTTACATACTCCTCAGCAATCTTACCCTCTCCTCAATCGGAGGATGCGTACTGAATAAACCGGCAATCCAAGAGCCACGCTTAATATTTTTTAAGGGGTTACTGATAAATAAATGTGCAGTTGCGTTATTCGCAGCGGCAAATCGAGTTGGGTCAGCACTGATTTTTTCCAATGCCGATGCTAAACCCTCTGGATTACGTGTTAAAAGAGCACCACTAGCGTCTGCTAAAAATTCACGCTGTCGCGAAACTGCCAGTTGTATTAAGGTTGCAGCAATTGGAATTAATATTAAAACTAAAATCATACCAATAAGCATTAGTGGGTTACGACGGTCACGATCATTATCGTTTCCTCCAATTCCTCCCCACCATAAACTCCTCATTATCCAATCTGAAGTATAAGCAACCGTACCAACCAAGACCGCAACTAAAGATGACAAAAGAATATCGTAGTTTTTGATATGAGAAAGCTCATGGCTAATTACTCCTTCCAACTCACTTCGATCAAGTTTGTTTAGTAAACCTGTGGTTGCACATATTACAGCATGTTTTGGATCTCGTCCGGTTGCAAATGCATTTGGCGCATTGTCTTCTATCACGTAAATCTTTGGCATAGGAACTCCATCGGCAATGGCGAGATTTTCCGTTACTGTATAAAAATCAAAGTAAGTTCTTTTATCTGCTAATTTTGCACGGTTCATCCAAAGAACAATTTTATCGGAATAAAAGTAACTTCCAATCACCGAAAGAAACGATACAATTAATCCAATAATGAAGTAGCCCTGTCCATCAAAGAATTTACCTATCAAAAAGAAAAAACCAGTCAAAAGAAAAACAAAGACAACCATAATCAAAACACTACGAAAACGGTTCCCTGCAATTTGGTTATAAATAGTCATTTAGTTATTTTAACACGCACGTTATTATCCGCATATATCTGCTTATTATCTGCGTCAATCTTTCTTTTTAGAATTTTACATCTATCTTTTTCTTTTCCTCTTCAGTTGCTTGAAAAAATTCGAATACCTTAAAATTAAACATTCCTGCCAGTAAATTGGTTGGGAACATTTGAATTTTTGTATTAAAGTCTAGAACATTGCTGTTATAAAACTGACGGGAATATGCCACCTTGTCTTCAGTATCTTCTAACTGTCTTTGCAAATCTTGAAAAGTGGTGTTTGCCTGCAGTTGAGGATATGCTTCAGCCACTGCAAATAAACTTTTCAAAGCACCGGATAATACATTATCAGCTTCAACCTTTTCTTTCATTGATCCGGCTCCCATCATGGCTGATCGGGCTTTTGTAACATTTTCAAACACTTCTTTCTCATGCTTTGCATATCCCTTAACCGTTTCGACTAAATTAGGAATAAGGTCTGCCCGTCTTTTTAACTGAACATCAATCCCGGAAAGCGCTTCCTGAATCCGAGTCTTAAGCATTATCAAACTGTTGTATGTTCCTACTAAAAATAAGACAACTACACCGATTAACCCTCCTCCGATAATTAATGGACTCATATGATTTATAAAACTTATAATTTTAATAACATTTATATTATAACTTATTTATTTTTTAGATTGCAAATCTGATTTTTTTTGATAGTATATGCTATATATATGCCACGCAAATCTAAACAACCAGAAAATCTCCGTAATTTAATAAAAAAGAATTCTCTTAATTTTATTATCGGTCTTATTGTTGTAATTTCCGCAATCGGTTCTGGTATTGGTTTTATTACATATAATGTGATAACTAGCAAAAACAAACCAACGGTTAAAGTAAAAGAAAAAAATCAATCACCGATTAAAATTTATACGGTTCAAGAAGGTGACAGTTTATGGACAATTGCAGAAAATAATTATGGCTCAGGACATAATGCTATTGATATCATTAAGGCCAATCAACTTCAAGATCCAAATAATCTTATTAAGGGTCAAAAGCTTTTAATTCCAATTGTCACACCACTTTTTCCAACCCGCGGAGAAGTTAACGGCGATGAAAACAATCAAACTAATCAAGTCATTAGTAATCAAGAAGTTTATCTAGTTCAACCCGGTGACTATTATTGGAAAATTGCAGAAATGATGTATGGAGATGGAAACTTGATGAATAGAATCATGGAAGCGAATAATATTACTGATCCAAACTACATTAACCCCGGAATGATTCTCAAAATCCCTCGTTAACTACAAAGCGTTATAACAATTATAATTGTTATAATATTTATAATAATTATTGAGTTTACACCGAGCGAAGCGAGGTGCGGGATTAGTACACCCGCCAGAGGCGGGCAGGCCGGTAGATGTATCCGGACTTTACCCCGTAAATTTGCGGTGGTAGTTCAACGGTAGAATGTCTCCTTCCCAAGGAGAAGGTTGAGGGTTCAAATCCCTTCCACCGCTCACGAGTGAATTGTCAAGGCGTAAATAATACTTTTGGATCATTACTTCCTGCCAAAGTTCGGGTTCTATTTTAAGCTTTTCTTCTTCTATTTCATTTCGGGTATCTTTGATGTATTCAAATGGTTTTAGCAGGCTAAGACGTAATAATCCCATATCAAAAACAGGTTCCTGGTCCAGTGTTGAAAGGATTATTCTTTTTTGTTCACGGCTACCGTTTTCAAACCAATACCGTGCACGTTTAGAAAAAATTAATGTTTTTTCAGTATTATTCCATGAAAAAGTAACGTTTTCATTGAGGGTTTTTATCTTTCCTTCCAATAATGATATATTTGTTTGTAACTCTAATTTTTTGTGTTTGTAATCCTGGCTGCTTATAATTTCCCCGTTTTTGTTGTCCGGACTTATATATTTATTCAAAAGATTTTGCAGCATCTCTTTATCAAGGGTAAGTTCACGTTTTAATGTTTCTTCGATTGTCAGGCTTTGGTTACATTGATTTTTCGCAGCAGTTTTTATATATTTCTTTCCCCATTCAATAAAATCGTCAGGAAGGGTAATATCCATTAATTCATTTGAGACCTGTTTCTCAAGATCTTTTTCTGTTATGGGCGCTTGTCTGCAATCTTCATCTATTTGTCTTGAACAGCGGTAATAAGTATAAATTCTCACAGGGACTTCCATTTTATTTTTGTTCAGTTTGCACTGCGGACAACTCTCATTGTGTTGGGGATTGAATTTTTTATGACAAGCCGGACAAATCATTCGCGGTTTTACTTGTGCCGTAATTGAGGCAGAACAAGGACATTTCATCATCCCTCGGTAAGTTGCTTCTTGTTGGCAGTTTCCTTTTTTGCCTCGAAGCTGAAGTATTTTTTGGGCTTCCTCAAATTCGGCTAAAGTAATCATTGGTTTATGAATTCCCTGGTGGATTTCTTTCTGATAGTAGAACTGTCCTGTATAAAAAATATTATGAAATAGATCATACGTTTGAGTCCGACTTATCAGATTTCCGTTTCTATGTTTTAATCCCCATTGTTTAGTGGCTATTTTATTTATTAATGCCGGTGTCATTTTGCTCGTTAATAAAAGGTCCCACATTTGCCGAACCATCTGGAACCGTTTTTCATCAGGTAAGATATCTTTTAAACCTTTAGGTTTTGTCATATCGTTGCAATAACCTATGGGAGCTAAAATTGGCGCGATTCCTTTTCTAACTTTGTCTTCTAAACCTCTTAAAACGCTTTTACTTAAATCATTACTGAACTGGTTGGCCATGGCAAACTCAACATACAGAAGAAGAATGTCATTCTTATCGTACGTTTTAGTAGGAGTGACAATTTTTATTGTATCGTTTTGGACAAACCAGATGAGCCTTCCGCCGTCAACGGAATTTCTCGCTAGCCGGTTTAACTGCCAGCAAATTATATGAGTTACTTTACCTTTATTGATACTTTCGATCATTTCATCAAACTTTGGTCTTCCCGGAGCTTTGGCACTTTTAGATTCTTCATACCAAGTAAAAGGATTGATATTTTGCGGAACAACTAGTTCCTCAGTAATCACTCTCTTTTGTGACTCAAGAGATAGTATTTGCCGGTCTTCGGTATCAGTTGATTTTCTTATGTAAACAACGTATCTATCCATAGTAAAAATAATGCCCCCGCTGGTGAGATCAGAACGGTTAGGTCCTGTCCAACGAGGGCATTAAAAAACCTAACCTTTCTCTGATCTCAAGATAATTCTACAAAACTTTTTCTATCAAATTCAACTGCTTTTAAACATTTGCTCAAACTTCTCCGCTCCTGGTAAGTAATTTTGTTCCATCCTTATTAAGGATTTTATCCCTATTCTCTTCAAAGTAATCTTTTGTGGCCTGTATATCCAACTTGAATTCAACAATGAAGGCCTTATTGATAACACTCCCATTGTTTACTTCAACGAACAAACTAACACTATTCGTTATCGCTTCTTTTTGTTTACCATTCACCAGGTATTGAGAATTGTTTGATAAGACCAACATATACTGTTTAAATTCCTCTGGCAATTCATCTATTCTCATACTTTTGTAACGCCCACTCTCGTGGCCTTTTGTTTCTCCTGTTGGAGAAAAACTTTTAATTGACCCAACTTCATTTCAAGCTCATATGGTGTTGTGATCCGTGGGGCATAAGGCCTGCTTGTAATCTCGGGGAGTCTTTTTATGATTCCGGCCACCCACTTCGGGCCATATTTATCCACAAGCCTGGAAAGCGCAGCCCTCTGCGCAGGGATGGCATACAAACGCTCATAAGAAGGGTTTACATCTTTAAAAAAAGGAATCATGCCATTTATTTTTTCTTTTGTAGAAGTTTCTTTTGTAAGAGTTTGTTTTGTAGGTATTGTCTGTGATACTAGTTGTGTACGATTTTTCGTACTAGTTCGTTTTGTATTTCGTACTAGTGCTGGTTTCCGTACTAGTATATTCCACTTGTTAAATTCCTTATTAGGTTGATATGTGGCGCTGACACCTGGTATACTTTTTCGTACTAGTATGTTTTTCAATACTAGTGATTTAATCGCAGAACACACTGTTCCTCTATTCTTTCCTAAATACTGTTCGAATTGAGTCAAGCTAATCCAATCCTCTTTCTTCTTAAAACCCCACGTTTTTCGTATTACTAAAAAAATTACTTGGTACTCGGTAGTAGTAAGACTTGCTTTAATAAGCGCCATTAAAACGTCATTCTCTTCTTTTCCTGTCGCTATTTGGATAAAACCATTTTCAAGTTGTGGTTTATTTATTTTGTTGCTTTCCATAATTCGTCCTTCCCTCAAAATTAAAATTTGGCACAATAACATACCCTTTACCGTGACATCCCTGGCAGGTTTTAGTCCCGTATTTCAAAGTTCCAAAACCGTTACAGACCGGACAGCGTTCCGAATGAAATTGAGGAGTAACTTCTTTAATTATTGTTTTCTGGTTTATATCCTTGTCATCTTCCATAGTTGTCAACCGGTTGGAAAACTACCATAAAAAATGCCATTAACCGCCTGGCTTGTTTTTTTGCCTCATCAAATGAAAGATTTATCCGGTAATGCTTTATCATTAAATCTTGAAACTCCTTAATTGCGTCATCCGGTAAATCAACTGGTAAATTTAGATCTGTCATAAATTATGGTTTTTGAAATTTGTCCGGCCTTTTTTCTTTAGTTGTCCAAGGACGATAGGGAAATAACGGACAATTATTACTTTTGCAGTCAAATCTTTTTCCTCCAGCCATGCAGTCAAAACATTTGAGACGGATAGATCTATAAACTGATTTAATTTCGTGAATTAAATTATTTCTGGGTAGTTTTCGGAAGTTAGTCATATGTTTCCCTCCATCTAAAAGAAGAATAGCGAGAGTGATTTATTGGAGGGTCTCAATAACAGTTGATTGTTATTGAGACGGTTTTAGCTTCGGATAATGACGATGGAGGTTTTTTATTTTCTTTATCCTAGTTGCATCTTTTTTTGCAAATTCGTCATCGCTTAATTTGGAAGATTGCGGATCATCTACCAAGTTACCAAACAAAAAATCACTTATGTTTGTATTTGATCTTTTGATATGTCTTTTTTGGTCCCTTGTTTCAAGATTAATAAGTTTTTCCAGTATTGGTTTTGATTTTGTATTTCTTCTTTTTCCCAGCCAAAAGCCTTTTGAGTGGTTTCTGACATCCTTAAAAAGATGGTCGGTAATTGAACTTATTTCTTTAAGCTTCGTATTGGGTGAGGCATTAAAAGAAAATTTATGATCAACTTCCTCTCCGTTTTCATCAACACAAATCCGCTCGCTGACAATAAAATTTGGCGATCTAACAGATTTAACAGAATGTCTGCCGAATAAAAGATATTGTTTGAATAATTTAGCCCACTCAAAATCAAGATCAAATTTATTCATGAGAAGCCGGACTTCATGATCAAAAACTGCGTCAAGTTTATTTCCCAGTTCAAGAATACGGGGATATTTTTCAAAATAATCAAGCGGGATCATATTGACGATTTTTCCATCCTCAACTTCGTAGACAATTTCCTGTTCGCGATAAACGACGTTATATTTCTTTTTAGGTATTATTTTTTGGATGGTGTTATACCAGTTTTCCAGTTCTTTTTCTGTTATAAAGCCGTCTCCGGGGATTTGCCAGTCTTTCCTAAACTCGTCAATTTCCCTCCAGCAAAGTTTTTCAATTGGAATGATTACTAATTTAAGGAATTTATCCAAACTATTAACCTTTTGTATTTTCTCCTTCTTTCCGTCCATAAGTTTTGATTAATTAAATTATTGTATATGTTTTAAGCGAAGGATTAAAAGAAGAAGATATCTGATCCAAAAAAAATGGGACCCAGGATAGCCCTAGTTCCCAATGTATTGCAATTATATTATAAATCTTTTCCTGTTTGTCAGGAACTTTATTAGCTTTTACCTTTTATCATTCTTGAAATTGGATTATCATTGATTGTTGTAGGCCCTCTAAATCTAGTTATGTGATTATCTCGTCTTTCTCCTCTCAATCTTATTGCCCGATCGCCTAAAGTTTGACAACCATTCATATAAGCTACTGCGACACCTTCAACATTTGGGAACATTCGCGCAGCCTGTACTAAATAAGGGATTGAAAAACGGCATGTTCCCCAAATAATAAATTTTGATGGTCCTTCCTCAGTATTCATATGAAAAAAACCCGGAACCTCACGGAAAGTTTGATAGCCACCCAATATCGTATTAAAATTACATCCTCCATGTGCGATTAAATCCTTATCACCATTAACTTGTTTATGAATTGTTCCAACAAGACAAGGAGTGTCGGCACAAATAGCAAATGGTCCTGTTGTATTTGGTTTATCGCTCATTTTACTGTTATAAAAACAATTTGGTTTGACTCTATATTCGCATACGTGAACACCATCAAGACCCTGTGCTTCTTGGGGCAAATGACCTTTAGAACAATTTCCTAACACGACTTCGATTTGTTGATCTGTGTTTTGAATATGTTCAATAACTGAACCAATAGACGGATCTGCTAGATGTAAATTTAAAGCACAATATTCATTTCCATATTCGTCTTGAAAAGGTTGAATTCTGCCACTTTCAAAAAAAGATTTTACGTATTCTTGACCGATTTTAGCCATACTTTGAGGATTTAAGAATCCTGCCTGATGTAATTCTTTTAATGCTGGAACAGCCTTTCGTAATTTAAAGACTGCATGTGAAACAGTGTTTATTAATGGGCCGTTATCATCATTGATATCATATCCGCCTTTAACAATGATGTTTCTATCTACCCAAAAATATAATCTACTGCTTAATTCGTCAAGAAAAGAAAAGAGAGGAGAGTCAAGTAATCCGTTATTAGTTGGGCTTTCTATCTTAATACTTTTTTTAAGCGTATCTCTTTCCATATATTTGAATACAAGTAAATGATATAATATTATATATTAATATAGGCTTAATATCAATAACTGTTTATTAAAAATAAAATGGAAAAACACATTGTTAGAACGGAAGATTTAGTAAGACCTGGGAAAGATCCTCACTTGGGTGCAAAGCTATTAGAATTATTACCTATAATATATGGAAAGCGCGGAAAAGCGGTTGTGGGATATTTTAGTTATTTTCGTTGGGTTGACGATGTAGTTGATGAATCAACATTAACTTCTCAAGAAAAATTAGGTTTTCTTGAAAGACAATTTGATATTGTTAGAGGCGTGTATCCCAATGAAAGATACCCAATGGAAGATGTTCTGATAAATATTTCGACACAACAACTACGTTATGCTACAGATTTGCAGACAAAAACTAATGAAGTTTTAGCTTCATTTGTTGATGACGTCCAACACTCTACATATTTACCCAGAAGAGAACAGGAGTTAAGATTATACAATTCTAGAAGCCTTCTTATGTGTTTGGAAGCTGTTGGAATATTAATAAATGGAAAACCTATAAAAACAACAAAACAATTTGCTGAGTTAGCTAATTCCTGGAATAATGTTGGGACTTTACTTCATTTAAAAGAAGATTTATCTCAGGGATTGATAAGAGTTTTTTTATCGGACGAAGAATGTGAGACAATTGAAGCTTTTTCTGACCCACAAGATCGAAAGGGTAAATTTATTTCCATAGTTAATAAAGATCGTTTTATAAAAGATAGAAATAGATGTGCTTCAACAATAACTGAAAATATTCCTTCGATCTTTGATCTTGACATTCCTGCGTGGCAAAAAATAATTGCGGCCGCTTATATGTATAAAGTAGCTTTTAAAACAAGAGTTTTAATGAAATATCCCGATATAGAATTTAGTGTAAAATAAAAACATATGGATTTGGATTTTTGGCTTCGCTCATTGACGATTGCTATATTTGTTATAGTACGTGTCTATTGGTATAATGCAAAAAATAAATCTAATTTAGAAAAACATAAAGTTCAGAAAAAATCTTTGCCAATTGAGAAATTTGGAATAATATTAAGCGCTTTTATAATAGGAGTGAGTCTATTTGGTTTTACAATATTTACTTTTAATAATACAATTCTTCAACTACTTGGTTTTATATTAGTACTTATTGGTTGTCTTGAGGCTATTTTAGGACGACTTGCCTTAGGTAGTAATTGGACGGAATCTTATGAATATCAGATAAAAACCAAACATGAATTAATTATCCATGGAATTTATCAATTCGTTCGTCATCCAATTTATGGAGGATTTATGGTCGCGGTAACGGGTGCTTTTGTGGTAGCAAAAACATATTTATTCATACCGATATTTTTGTTTCAATTGATATTGATGACGAAATTTGCCAAAAGAGAGGAAGAATTATTAATCAATTACTTTGGAAGAAAATATATTATTTATATGCAAAAAACAAAAATGTTTATTCCTTTTATGATTTAATTTTCAGTATGTATTTTTAGTTGTTCTACGAGGGGAAGAATTAGTGAGGAATAATTCATTCTTCCTTGAGTTTTATCAAAAGAAAAAACGTAATTTAAAGAACCAACGGTGCCACCTTCGGATGTATATGTTCCTGCATCGGTCATATGAAAAATTGATAATAAGTCAAAAAAATCATCGTAATTCATTTCTGCCTCATCGGCCATTTTTTTAATTCTTTGACCGGTTTCAGTAAATAGTTTAAGCAATTGATTTTCCGAAAGTCTTTGGATAACCGGTTGCAATGGTTGAGGAAGACGAAAACTAATTTCGGTCAAAATACCTGCTTTTTTTAAAAAAGATCCCAACGGATCGTCTGACAATAATGCTTTGGCAAGCACAATTTCCTTTTCTTTAAATCCCATTTGAGATAAGAATTTTGTACAAATAGTTTGATTTTGTAGTAGCTTGCCCTTTGTTGTTGAAGAAAGACTATCTCCAATATCATGAAGAGAAAAAAATATACGAAAAAAATCTTTTTCTACTCCTCCAGGGAGTGTTTTTAAATGACCGAAATATTTTTCAAATAATAATAAACCTGATAATGTATGGTAATGAATAGTAAAACCTTCCCAGCTTGAAATTTGCGAAAATAAAGCTTTTAATACAGGTGATTGATTCATAACAGCAAGTAACTTATAAGGTGAATACGAATCTGAAATTCCATTTATAGATATCTGTTTAAGTTGATCAAGGGTTAATGGAGAAAAATCCAATTGATATTGTTCAGAATTATTATGTTTATTTCTGAGAACTTTTTTATGTTGTTCCATTTTTGTTAATTCAGCAAGTGGGAATCTGCTCATATGTAAATCAACGCATTCCATTGGTAACACTGCTATATTAGGGAAACCTGATTCAACTAATAATCTTTTTGTTTCCTCGATTCTTTTTAAGGGAACCTCTACTGCTGTAAATTTATCAGGAGGTAAAGTTTGCAATGTCCGTTTTTCGGATTTTCTAAGGAGAGGAAAGTCATAAGTTGGAACGTTACTCTTTTTCGTAACAATGATAGCGCCAAAATTATTAGGAATTGTTGAGCTTGATTTCCAAACATCCAAATAGCTTGTATCAGAATCAATATTATTTCTAACATCGCTCACCCAGCTTTGTGCTGATCCAAGTAAGCCAACTTTTTTATCACTTTGGTTCCTAATCAATAAATAAATATAGGGTATCTCCAATAATTTACTTATGCTTCTGACTGTAAATAAAAAAGCCCAATCTGTTGAATTTCCATATCTCCATAATAATTGATCATTATCATGTCGATCTGCATACCAACGTGAATAAAATCTTTGATTCGTAAGTGAAACAGTAGGAGTACTAGCAGGAGTAGGAACCCAAACATCTTGCTGAGGTTCTAATCCAGTAGAAAAAATTTGTTTTAAGAGGTCAATCGTTTTTCCATTTGGAGAGGATTCATATTTATGATTTTTTTCAGGTAGGTAATGATAGCGGCCTGTTCCATGATATAAATAGTCGTCTTTTAAATGATCTTCTCCATAAATATCTGCTATTAAAGGTTTATATTGTTCATATGCTAATTTTACTTGTTCAGGTAAAGGTTGCAATGATTGTTTAAGTACTAAGGGGAACAATATTGATCTTTCAAGCGCGCTTATTCCTAGTTCTATTATTTTTGCTCTTCGGTATAATCTTTCATTAAAAGGTCGTTCTATATTACTCATATTAATTTAGAAGGTGGCAATAGGCTAATTATACCAGATAAAATTTGTGTCTTTTTACAAACCCTATACAATCCAAATCCTGCCACGCCTTGACAACACCTATACTCCAACCAAACTGTCAATCAACCGGTGAACCAATAAAGAAAAAAGGGGAATATAAAATAAAAACAATCGCCAATATTCCTAAAACCAGTCCGCAATAGTCGTTAAACATATTAAACTTGCAAATAACCGTCATTTCATACGCACACAAAATGAAGAAATCCTTTGCGAACTATCAAAGCAGTACCTAACATCGGAAAAAGAAAGAAGTCATTAAATTTTGACAAAATCGGCTTCGATACTAAAAGGATTTTATAAAAGATTGGGAAAACCATAATAATTCTTTCCTTTTTCGAAAATAATCGCTGGAAAATGGAAACTGTCAAAACACAACCGCCGACTGGTCATCCCCACGGGCTTTGGTCAACTTCGATAAAGGCTATCGGAAAAGTAATGGTTTAATGGTGGTCGGAAAATAATAATTTTTATTACCAGGACTAAAGAGAGCTTATTAGCCACAAAGTAAATCCTAAGTGGTACTATCAAATGAACCCGGACATCACCCACAATCAATATAAGCAACAAATCATTCCGCTTGTTGCAAGCCCATCACTGCCGTGCCTTCTTATAGTTGGTCAATAAAAGGAAAAATCACACTACATTGTCTTTGCCTTCTAAAAGGCTATCGTCTGTGTGCTTGTCAGTTGTTTGCTCCCTCGCTTCGCTCGGTCGCACTATTTTCCCGCCTTTAGCGGGATTGTTCGGGCAAGTAAGGTCATCTCCGCTTCACAATTAGGCACCCCCTAATTGTTTCGCTTCGATGACTTTCTCGGTAAAAACGGTCAGTCGCAGTAAAAGGAAAATCTTATAAAGCCACAGTCGTAAAAAGATTTTTTACGACGTGTCTTATTTATGCTCCTTTCCTCACATCGTAAAATACGTAATTTTACAACGTGTTTTACCTCGAAATAAACCCCCATTACTCCCCGATGTTCCATCGGGGAGACTTGCCCTC
>Ga0247841_10000523_pt1 | contig 99097 bp, 90 predicted proteins | sample LaCruzMarch2015__2_FD_192410 | JGI IMG/M metagenome (GOLD analysis project Ga0247841, IMG submission 192410) | Freshwater microbial communities from meromictic Lake La Cruz, Castile-La Mancha, Spain - LaCruzMarch2015_18m | ecosystem: Environmental > Aquatic > Freshwater > Lake | place: Spain...
AACAAATTGATTTTGTGCTTAAAAAGCTTAATAATAGACCAATGAAATGCTTAAAATATCAAACTCCCTCAAATATGTTTAAAAAATTACTTTCTCAGGTGGCTAATTTGACCCTTTAATCTACCTTAATAATTATTTTAATATTATATCTATTTTATTTTATTTGTCAAATATTTTGAAATATGAAAATAAATTAAAAAACTCGCAACCGAAATCGCGAATTTTCTTATGTTCGAATTAATTCCCATTTGGTGGAGATGGCGAGATTCGAACTCGCGTCTAAAAGGCATATATAATAACGTCTACCACAGTAGTATATTAACTATCCAAATTTTTTACGTTATTCTGTCAGGATATGGTAGCCAATACACAGGCATAGATTTTTACCAGAACAACGGTGTCCGCCTAAGCGAACTGGGTTCCCGCCAGAGGCGGGCAAGTCCTACTTGGTCGCCTCGTGGATAGTAGGAGTCACACAACGAGGATGGTACATTAAGCAGCTAACTGAAAGCTAGGCTGTTTAACGAGAGCAAAAGCTCTGTTTAAGGTTTTAGCATTTTTTGAGTGAACGATTATTTAATCTCGGTACGTTCGTCGAATTGTGGCAATCAATATATATGGAATCCTCCTATCAAATCCAGAAGCATCCCCATAAATTAACTAACAACTTACAACTAATAACTAACAATTATATAAGAAATTTATTTTATTGTTAGTTGTTCACTGCTAGTTGCTAGTTGTGTTTATAGTTATTTCTTGTAAAAATTCAATCTGAATATAAAAAAACGTCAGGTGGTGACCCAACGTTTCTATTTCTATATATTAATTATTTTTTCTTGATAAGTGTTTTTACTTTTTTTATAACTTTTTTAGCTGGTGCTTTCTTGATAACTTTTTTAGCGGGAGCTTTTTTTACTACTGATTTTACCATTGCTTTTTCTGGGAATGATTTAACGATAACTTTTTTACCCATATATCTTGATTTGTCGAATGCAAGAATCGGAATGAAGATGAAGGGGAGGAATAGTATTCCAAGTCCATACGTCCAATGTTTTCAGAATTTTTGTGCGATATTGAAATAATTGATGATCAACATTACTATGAATAATGGAGGGAAAAGAATTGATAATAACCGTCGTCCTGAAAATCCTCACAATTGGAACATCAATACGATATTATACAATGGTACAAAGATTCCCCATCCTGGAAGTCCTGCTTTGGTAAATGTTTTCCATCGAGAGATTACCATTAAAATGATGATTGCTCGATAGATGATCATAAACATCATTGCGAGTCATCCAAAAATTGCTCAGAAGATTGTGCCTATTCACATCATGGCATCCGGACTGATACTTCATGTCATTGCTGCTCATTGAAGATCAAAAGAAAAGTTCATTACTTTTTTTTAAATAAATAAAACAATGACATTTAAATATCGAATTTACCTTTAATTTCAAGCGTTAATTCTATAATTTTTTTGTTGTAAAAAAACAATATATCTTTGATTGTATTTTATCTGTTAAAAAAAAACTAGTAGTGAAACCACTACTAGTAAGCTATTTACCATACTATTTTTATTCCTATTAGAAAATAAAAAGTAGTACAAAATAATGCTAAGAAAATAATCATTCCCATGAAAGTTTTTCGATCAAACCCTGAATCTTTATATAGCCACCAAAAGTTGCCTAAATTTATAAAAAATCCAAAGAAGGAAATTACCATTACTATCCATCCAATTATACGAAGGATAAATGGTACGTTTATTATTATTGTTAATATTTCCATAACGTTTTTTATTTGTTTTTTATGTCTATATATATTTATCCACAAATAGCAAGTGTTTTCGTATTGAAAATATCTTTTCTTCCTCTATATTCTTCTGAGCTTTTTACTTTTTTATCACGTCCAATGTTCAAAGAATTTATCGCTTTTCTTTCTCAGTATAATATCATCGGTATCGCAATCTGATTGCTTGTTGCTACCAAAGTTGGAGAGCTTGTAAAGTGAATGATAGATAATCTTATTACGCCAATGATTCTCAATCCTATCCTTACTAGACTTAAAGTCAAAAAAATGGAAGATCTTTCATATAAGTGAATCCTATATGGTAAAGTGATTTCTACATTGATAGATTTTCTTATCACTGCGTTCCTCGTATTCCTTGTTGTAAAATATATGGATATCAAACTTGCAGTAAAATAAGTTTTAGAATTTATGTATAGCATTATTTTATGTTTGTACTTTATTGCAAAAAAAAGCTCTGGGAAACCAGAGCTTATATCTTATTGAGATGAATTTTTGATGTTTTTAATGCGCGCATAAAATGCAGTTCTTATTTTTTCCAATACTTCTTTTTCTTCTGCATTAAACATTTTTACTCTGAGTCCTTTATCATATATGATATTCCACCATATAAAATCTAACAGCTCTTGATGATCTTGTTTTTCGTAATCATTATCTTCATCTATTCTTTCTATCATGAATCCCTTTTCCAATTCATTTTTTTTCTTGACTTTAAGGCATGCGGGGGTAAATACTTTTGTATAAAATATTGTTTTGTCTCTCATATCTTTTCTGAATGCTTCTTCAAAAAAGTTTTTACCCAGTAGAAATGTTTTTAAGATATCAAACCATGAATGTTTGTGTATCCATTTTGGATCAATATGGTTCATTTCTCTAATAAATTGTATAACCCTTTGTTTGTAGATGCTTTGTTGTTGAGTAAAATTTTTTATTCTTGATTGTTGTTCGTTTTCTGGCAGTGTTTTTTTCATGATAATTATTTTTTTTGTTTGAGAAAATAGTATAGCAAATTACTCTATAAAATCAACTTTTAAACTATATAGCAAAAACCTGTAACTTTGTCTTGCTACTTGATACTTGCTACTCATGTCTAATTATATTTTTCTCGTTAAATTAAGTATCTCTTGTTTACTATCGCTGGAAATATTTGTATCTTTGGTGATTCTTTGTACATATACTTGGATGATGGGCATGATAATCTGTTTGATTGCTTGATATCTTTTATCTTCGTCCTTTCCATCATTGAGTTCTTTGTCTCGTCGTAATTGTAGTTCCAATAATGCTTCATTTTTGCTTTCATCGTGCGCTGCTTGAGTCATAATAGTATCAGGTAGAACAGTTGTTATCTGTGTGATAAGTTCGAGAAGTCGTGTCCATTTTTCTTGCATTTCGATATATTGCTTGATGAACTCTTGATAAAAAAGCGCTGCAACAAGCATGTTTCTATCTATCTCATATTTAACTTCTTTTTTTCTCGCGTTTTGCTGGAGAATATATTTTCCTTCGTTCTTTGCATATTGGACATATTGTACACGCATGATTTCATAGCCAATACCTAGTTTTTCTCCCAATACTTGGACATAATGGTCTTGCATAGCACTACTGTTGATATTGAGGATCATTCCAAACATAATATTCAGTACTTTCTGTTTATCTATAGGAGAAGTTAGATCAAATTTCTTTCTCATATTTTGAAAAATGACAGAAAATCCATCCTGACTTTTTTCTCGTTGTTCATCGAATTTTGCTTTTCCCTCTGCCATATTTGCGAGTTCATCGATATCTTTGAATCCTTCTGGTAAGCTAATAATTTTTGGAAATAAATTATGCTGATACGCCAAACTTAGCGCTCTCAAACTTGCTTCTTGACCTGCATCATCACTATCAAACAATAAGAAAAGATTTTCTGTATATCTTTTGATGAGTTTTAAATGTTCTGGAGTAAGTGCTGTTCCGCAGGTAGCGACTCATAGATGATAGCCAATTCTCGCCAAACCAATGACGTCCATCTGCCCTTCGACGATGAACAGTGCGTTATGTTCTTTAATCTGATTTTTTGCTCGATTGAGTCCGTAGAGGAGTTGTGATTTCTGAAATGCTTTATGTTCTGCACTATTCAAATATTTCGGTTTATCATTGGGGTCAACTATTCTTGCACTGAAACCGACGATATTATTCATAGTATCGTAGATGGGGAAGGTGATCCTATGTCTAAAGAATGAATAGATATCTCCTCAGGTTTGTGATTTTTTTGCCAGTGATGCATCTATGAGATCTTTATCATTGAATCCTTTGCTCTTGAGCTCTTGAATCAATGCATAATGAGAATCTGGTGCATATCCTATGCCAAATTCATTGATGATTTTTTCATCTAGTTTTCTTTGTTCTATGAGATATTTTTTTGCTGATGGATTTTTTTCCAATTGATCTACGAAAAATTTTTGTGCGAGTTTATGAATACGTTTGATCTTTTCTTTTTCGTCGTTTCGGTCATCGTGTTTTGTAGGATCTATCTGATATTTTGCTAGGTCAATATTTCCTTGTTTAGCTAATTCTTTTGCTGCATCCCAGAAATCTATCCTTTCGATTTCTTGCATAAACGTGATGACGTTTCCGCCTTTTCCGCATCCGAAACATTTGAATATTTGTTTGCTTGGTGATACCATAAACGAAGGTGTCTTCTCGTTGTGAAATGGGCAACAAGCAGTAAAATTCGCTCCTGCTCTTTTGAGAGGAACGTATCTGCCGACTAGGTCTACAATGTCGACGGCATTTAAAATATCTTCAGCAATTTTACTCAAATGACTAAATGACTAAGCAATAAAACGATGTATATAGTGTATATAAGAATTTCTAGTTATTTCTCAACCACAATACGTATTTATGTGAAACTATATCACACCGCTAGTAACAATGCAGCGTGAAAAAGTAGGTCGAGCAATATATCCTACAAGAAAAAAAGATAATTCATCCAATCTCAATATATACATAAAAGCAATAAAGCCAAACTAAGAGTGATAGGAAAAAATATATGATGTTGCCCTACTAGCGGAAAAAAAGGATTTTTTTGTCCAGTATTTTTGCATCCTGGCAAAAATATTGGTCGTGGGGTTGGGGGGTCGAAACCACCCCCAATAATTTATTAAAATAGTTATTATTTATTATAGAAAAAGAGCTGTAGACTCTACAGCTCCGGTAATAGATTGGGTATTAACCGATCGTATGATATCGGAGTATAGACGGTGTGAAACAGTTGTTGTATTATACTATCCTTGGTATAGGACGTAATAATAATAGTAATAGGGTAGTGTACCGTCAGTAAAAGAAATTTTTTATAAGTTTCACGCTTTGTATTATATATATTTTTTTTAATAAGTCAAGTGTATTGCTAAAGAAAAATTATTTGGCTTATATAAGGCAAATTTCTTGTTTTTTTTTCATGATAGTTACTTGATCACATAGGAATTTTAATAATTCCTATTCCGCTAAAGCGGGATAAAAACGACGACAAAGTTCTTTATTGAACTTTGCACGTCTTATTTTATATAGAACAGATAAAGATTTTCTCTGCTCAATTTTCTTGCTACATTTTTGATATCATCTAATTTCAGACTTTTGTATTTCTTTAATATTATAGGAAGTGTTTCAATTTTTTTGTAGATGAGATATTGATTTCCAAGAAAGCCTGCCATTTCGTCTGATGATTCTATTCCCATTTGGATTTGACCTTCACTGTAGCCGATTGCATTTTCAAATTCTTCTTGCGTGATGTCTCAGTCAGCTATTCTTTGTATCTCTTCGTAGATTTTTTCTACACCAAAATCGAATCTTTCTTTGTCGATGCCTGCTCTAATGAGAAATACTCATGTATCTTGTTGGATCATATGACTTGCTTTGATATAATAACAAAGTCCTTGTTTCTCTCTGATATTTTGGAAAAGCCTTGATGACATATTTCCTCCCAAAATTGTTCCCAATACGGTTGCAGCATATCTGGTCTCGTCATCACCCTTAAATCCAGGTGCTGAAATCACTAAATGAGATTGTTTGTTTTTTTGTTCATAGAATCCTGTATGTTCTTTGGGTAATGTCTCAATAAATATTGGTTTTTCAGCTTTTTTACTTGCGGGTATGTTTTTGAATTCATTGTTCATTTGTTCGATGATAGCTTCTTTATTTTCTATTTTTCCTGCGATAGTGATGATAAGATTATCTTTGGTATAGAGCTCAGCTTTATGATTAAAAAGCATTTCCTGGTTGAAATTTTTTATATTTTCTTCCGTTCCGATGATGGGTCGTCCAAAACTATTGTCTCCAAAATAGTATTTTTGCCATTTTTGCATAACCATTGCCATAGGATTATCTTCATACATTTTCAGTTCTTGTATCACAACTCCTTTTTCCCTTTCCAATTCTTCTTTGGGGAAAGATGAATAATTCATCATATCCGCAAGGACATCGATAGCTTTATTGATAAATTCTGGAGCACATTTTACATAGTAACCAGCATATTCATCACCGGTATATGCATTAAATTCTCCTCAGAACTTGTCTACTGCTTCAGCGACAGATTTTGGTGTGGGGTATTTTTTTCCTCATTTAAAAAAGAGATGTTCCAGAAAGTGACTGATTCCATTATTTTCTCTGGTTTCGTAGATACTTCCTGCTTTACACATGATTTCAATAGTTATGGAATTAATATCTTCCATAGGCGCAAAAATAACGTCGATACCTGCAATGTTTTCGATAGTATACTTCATGATGAAATGACTAAACGATAAAACGACTAAACGATCAAACGAATAAGGATTTTACTAAAGATTACAAATAAAAAAAAGGAAGTTCTTATACAGAGCTTCCTATTTATGAAATACATTACTTTGTTTCTTTTATAGTTTCTAAGCTTTTTATGAGAGCTATCCTTGCTCCTATTCGCTGTATTGTGCGTGATTGCTCTAATGATTTTTCATCCAGAATTATTATTTGATTTTTAATAATCGTCTCTACCATTTCTTCTTCTTTGGAATTCAAAGCATAAAACTCAGCTTTCTCGTAATCTACATCTTCTTCTTTATCATCATTATTGAAGCGATGAAGATTTGATAAATATTTTACCTCTATGAATTTATGTTTTTCTTTACTATTAAGAACCATAACGTAGTTATTTCCATCCCTATTAACTATTCTCACTATGCTTCCTTTTTTTATTTCTTCGAATTTTAATTTTACTATTTCGTCCATTTTTTTGTATTTTTATGATGTATATTTGTTTCTATTTTGTGAACTTTTATCTATTCTTTTTTTAAAGTCAACTTTATTTATTCTTATTCTATAAAATGTATTGACAAATTAAGATTTCTGAGTATAATACGTGTGTAAAATTTATATCCTGTACACTATTCTATTGATGAGTGTAGCATCAAAAACAAAAACCAAAGTGTGTACAACTGTAGTCCTTGGAATTATGGCGGCCTTAAGCGTATCTACGACTTGGGCAAGCACCACAACCCCAGGAATCACCTTTACTACAGTCAATCCAGTCGAGTCGACAATGTCCAATCAAGACCTTTCTGTCCTTCGAAGTAAATTGAAGGAAAGGTTTTCTTGAGTAGCTGAAGAAGTTCGTTCATTAGTCGATGGGACGACTACCGTAACGGAATCCTTGAATTCTACAACTCCACGTACACAAGATGTTAGCCAATGAATTTTAGTCAAACCTGCGATTTCTCGTCAGGATTTTTTTGTTGATATAGGAAATGATCCGTATAGGTCATATATCAATAGATTGGCTGCCTATGGGGTTTTGAGTTCTTCTCAGAAGTTTTATCCACAAAATTACTTTCGTGTGGACGATTTTGCTGGATTATTGAGCAAAATTTATACGAAAAAAACCGGTAAATCTCTAAATATTTCTACTGTCGAATGATTAATTGCAGAAGATGGTGTGATGACCAAATGGATGTTTCAACAAGCTATAAGATCTTTGTGACTAGATATAGACGTTGCTCTAGATGGCAATCTTTATGATAAGCTTATTAGATCCGAATGAGCATTTTATCTCGTTCGTGTCTTTGATTTGCCAGTCTTGGATTTGAATGTCGTCGTAGTGCCAGTTATTGATGATTATTTTAGTGATATTTGAGGTCATCCGTTCTGATATGCTATCAATGTGTTAGCGAGTTATACTATCGTCAATACGCAGACAACTACCTTCTATCCTGATAATTATCTTCGTCATTATGATTTTGTGACGATGTTTGTCAATTCATTACTCACTTCCAAAGATATTACTCTGCCTTCTGTTGGTATATCTTTATTTGCTGATGTTGAATCTCAGTCATCATATCTTTCTCAATTGACCTATGCGGTAGATCGTGGACTTATTGACCAGCTAATTACTAGTACTAGAGGACAATTATACTTTCATCCTGATGATTTTATGAGTAAGGATGTGGTCTATAAAATCCTTTCCAAAACATTGAATATCGTATTTACCTATGATGAAGAAGTGGGTGAACAAAAAATGACAAGAGCTGAATTCGCTCAATTGCTTGTCGATAGCTTCTGATTTACTCCAAAAATCATAGAATCTGATGCTTTTTCATGAGTAACTGCTGACGAAATGTCTTTGGTTACTAAATTGAGAACATTGCTTTCGATGTTATAGAGATTAAAAAATTAAAAGATTAAAAAATTAAAAGATTAAAAAATTAAAAGATTAAAAAATTAAAAGATTGAAATAAATAAAGTCCTTTAGATCCCAGGTGTTTACTGCCTTGGGATTTTTTATTATCGAGGAATGGAAATAGTAATAAAAAAGTGCTCAAATATTTGACAAAATCACTAGTTTGGAGTATACTTGTTTAAAGGTCAAAAAACCGATTCATTTATTCTGTATATATACCCATGAAAAACATTCTTCATCACGTACATCATCACATCAAAAAGCATCACAAGAAGTATCTTGCATGATTTTTTGGTGGTTTTGCTGTCGTTAAACTTGTATTGCTTGTACTTTGACTTTCTGCTGTCCAATATACTTATACACATACGGAAACATTTGCAGACTTGGAAAGTGGATGTGTAACGACTGGTGAATATTATACAGGAGAATATCAAGCAGGTTGTTTTGATGTTTCAGAAGAACGTACAGGTTGATATCTTATTGATTGTGTCACTGTCCCAGGATATTTTACGGGAGGGACACTTAATGAATCTGGTGAATTGGTTGGTCAGATATGGATAGAAGAATCTCAAGAATGATGTGTCCTTACCTGAGAAACTATTATCCCTGCATATACAACCTGATGTTATACTACATGAGGATATCGAACATGATGAACTTTACTTTGTACTTCAGATACTGATGAATTAACATGAACTAATCAGACGTGAACAAATCAAACGTGAACAAACCAAACAGGAACTAATCAAACAGGAACAAATCAAACCTGAATTAATCAAACAGGAACAAATCAACAAGAAGTTGTTGTTTCATTATGAAATGGTATTTGTGAAAGTTGAGATATCGTTTGGAACACACCGGTTTCGTGATGATCTGTCAGCGATATCTTTTCTGCTTCATGGACCTATTCATGAACTGATTGTCTTGTTTCTGGATTATCGTTACAATTACGAGATCACAATGCGCAATGGATTAATTTAGGATCATTTGCTTCATGAGCTACTTCATTCGTTTTCAACTCAAAATCATTATATAGTTTCGCATCATCAGGAGTATATCATGTCATCGGAACCTGATTAAGTGGACAACAATATTATCTCTATACATGAACATATACCTGAACATATTCACGTTTATTTACGTGATATAAGCTGAGATTTCTTGATGCTAGTCAGACTTCTTTCTTTGAATCTCCATTATTTATTATAGACAATGAAATTCCTACTATAACATGAATTACCCTTATTTCTAGCTGATCTACTACATGATATCTTGCGGTAAGTTGAGTAGTTACCTTAAACTTTACTGCTAGTGAAGAACTTAGTTGATTGCAAGTTACCTTATGATCTGGTAAAGTTGCTACGAGTTCATCCGTATCATGATTGTTGTATACCTATACACGAAATATGACTTCATTATATGCTGAAGGTCTTTTGGCTGCGAATATTTACTATGCTGATAAAGCAGGGAATACCTGATCTCTTGTATATACATCTTCACTTGTTTTCGATATCACCAGACCTGTGGTTACCTGATTTATTTTCAGTGGAACTGCTAGTGGATTACGTTTAGATTTCACTTCATCTGAAGTGGTATGATATTCACTTACCTATCAAAAAACATGATGAACGATTATGACTGGTGGTAGTGCTGAATATCTGACTGCACACAATTTAGTCTTCAGCTGAATAGAAAAAGATCAAGTATATACGTTTAGTATGAATATGTTTGATAGAGCAGGAAATGTTAGATCAGTAACTGGTGACGTGCTTCGAATGACTTCATGACAAATAGTCTCAACTATTTATATAGTTCCTGTAAATAATGAATCTATACTTAGTTGAACTTTGGCGACCTTGGCAAGTATACTTAAGATTGAAGTAGAAAAATTTAATGCTTGTAAAAATGCATTGACCTATACCCCTATAGAACTTGAAATTAGACGTAATACATTTCTTATTCAAATGCCTAATTTTAAAAAATCACAGATGAAAACATTAGTAAATGCATTTACATTGTTTATTCTCGATAAGGTGAAACATGATTATAAAATATCAAAAACTGATATCGATGAGATTACCAAAAAATTTGATAGCTTTTTGGTTATCCTAAAGTTATTGAGAGATGATGATAATGTCTGCAAACAAAATCTTTCTAATTATCATATCAGTCAGTTCCAAGATTCATTAAAAGAATTCAAGATTAGCTTAGAGTAGAATAATTTCTAATTTTCAATTTTCAAACATTGTTATTGTAGGGGCGATTATTAATCGCCTTTTTAATCTGTTTCGATATTTCTTTCTTTTCGTAATTTTCTATCTATTTTTATCTATTTCTATTGACTTTTTATATTATAAATTTAATATATATTTATATTCTAAACAAAAAAAATTATAAATTAAAAAATAAGGAGAAATTGATATGGCTCGTAAATGGAAATTATTTAAAGCAGATTTTGCAGGAAATGCTCTTGTAAGACAATTTGATTCATCAAAGTATGATGATTTGAAAGAACTTGTTGAAGGATATAATCTTATTGGTTTTCCTTCTTTTGATCATGCAGATTCTTTCGAAGAAGTTTACAAGAAAATTGCTCTACTTAATCATGATCCTAAAAAAACAGCAGTATGGATTATGTTTGATGGCAATAATGCCAATCCTATTGTTTATTCTTTTATCCATGCTGTTGCATGTGAATTTGGTTGGACAGAAGGAAAAAAAGAGCATGACTGGATATGGGAAGTTGGTTTCGAAGAAGTGAAAAGGGAGAAAACATTCAAAGAGATGGTCGCCTTTATGGTCAGAGATATTGATGAACGAATTGATAATAAGGCGATTACTCATCAAGTTTTGGAAACTATGTGCTGTATACGTATTGATGGAGAAGGTTTTGAAAATGCGGTAATCTTTTTTTATGATATAAAAGATATTGCATGTGAACAGGGGTGGATTAAAGAAAGCCTTTGGGTTGGCTAAAATTAGAAAAAATTACTTTGGAGAGGATATTCCTCTCTTTTTTTGAATAATTATTTTACTTCTATGTTTCTCTCTGTTTCTGAAATTTTTGTTATGTGAAGCTGGGTTGATTTTTTGAAAGGAAGTTGGTCGATGAATTTCGGTCGTTCGATGACGATGTATTCAAATTCATTTATTTGATCGATGATTCATTTTTCTACGAGTTCACTATATTCTTTTATTCTATACATATCGATATGAAGAAGCTTCGATTCATAAACATTCAAATATGCATAGGTAGGACTTTGGACGGTGGTATTGTTCAGTCCCAATCATTTGGCGAAGCCTTTGGTCAATAATGTTTTACCTGCTCCAAGTTCTCCATGCAACAACAAAATTTTATGTTCTTTGGCGAGCATGTTTCAAAATTCTAGCATTTGTTCTGGAGTATTTATTTTGTGCATAAAATTAACAAATAATTAAAATGTTTTACATCGGAATCCATGTATTTACAACATAAGTACTTCATTCCGGTGTTACGTGTTGCAACCGGAATCTATACCTAAGTACTTTTGTAATAGCGTTCTGGATTCCGGCCGCAATTTCATATCGCCGGAATGAGGCCAAGACAACAGTATGGATTCCTTGTCTTGCAATATATACCAAAAATCCTATATATATCAACGTTTATTTGTTTTTTTTGTTCGTATGAAGTTTTTTCTGATTGATTGATCGAGTTTTCTCTATAGGGCATATTATGCCTTCCCACCTATGACTGACAAAGATGGACATAATGTAAATGTTGTCTATGGGTTTTTTCGTATGATGATGAAAATCTTTCAAGAGAAACCAGATTATTTAGTTATTACTTGGGATTCTCCGGTGAAAACATTGAGACATGAAGCATATCCTGAATATAAAGCGAATCGTAAAAAGATGGATGATGACTTCAAAAATCAAATTCCTCGGACCAAAAATATTGTCGATCAGTTGTGAATTCCTAGCTTGATAGTTCCTACCTATGAAGCTGATGATATCATCTATACTTTAGCCAAAAAATATGGTGCAGATAAAAGTATGATGATTGATATCTATTCGTGAGATAAAGATCTAAAACAGCTTCTCGATACCAATGTTTTTTGTGTAGATTCTATGAAAAATATCAAAACAACTACAGAACTCTTTATCAAAGAATATGGATTTGATCCAGAATATATTTTGGACTATCTTGCGCTTGTGTGAGATAGTGCTGACAATATCAAATGAATAACATGAATCTGACCAAAGAAAGCGTCCGATTTAATTCAAAAATATCAGACTATCGACAATATTTATACTCATATTGACGAAGTTACCGGTGATGTAAAACAAAAATTGATCGAGGGAAAAGATGATGTCTATACAAGTAGAGGATTGATTGAGTTGAAACCTATTACCGAAATAGAACATACAGATCTCAAAAATTTTGCTTTGGAATTGGATTTTGTAAAATATAAAAAAGTATTGGTAGATGAGTATCATTTCAACTCGTTTGGAAAGACCATAGATGAGTTGAAAAGACAAATACAGATGCCTGTACAGACGTGATTGTTTTATTTCTATACTAGTCATTGCGAATGAAATGAAGCAATCTAGTAAGAAGATAAGATTGCTTCGCTAAAATGCTCGCAATGACTGGTTTTTTTATTCACTATATAGCTTACTATGAAAACAGTTGTCATTACTTCATGATATTTCAATCCTTTGCATCCAGGGCATATCGAATGTTTTGAGCTGTGTAAAAAATTAGGTGATGAACTTTGGGTAATTGTAAATACTGATGAACAGATAAGAGTGAAGACAGGCAAAAATGACGTTTTTCAAGATGAACAATTTAGACTGAAAATTATTTCTGCTATAAAATATGTTGATCATGCGATTTTATCTATAGATAAAGATGTTTCGGTCTGTGAAAGTATACAATATGTTGTTGAAACAATCAGAAAAAAATATGGGTCAGATACAAAAATTATTTTTGGAAAATGAGGCGATAGATTTGTTGACAATATCCCTGAAGTTCTCGTATGTAAAAAATTGTGAGTAGAAATCAGAGATTGATTATGAGCAAAAACACATAATAGCAGTGATTATAGAGCGAAGCTATAAAAGATTGCTTCGCTAAAATGCTCGCAATGATATGGATATACAAAGTCATTGCGAATGAAATGAAGCAATCTAGTAAGAAGATAATATTGCTTCGCTAAAATGCTCGCAATGACTGAATTATATTTAATTATACTAAAGCAGTAATGTCAATTACTGTTTTTTTTTAACGTTGTAAATAATAGGTAAATTTTTACATATGATGCAATGTTTATATTTTTTTTGTAATCAATGAAAATTAAACGATTAATAGTGCTTTTACTTTTTGCTGTGTTCCCTAGTTTTGCAGCGTATCAGCAACAATGATTCAGTCAATTTCAAGAGCTTGATGGTAACATGAATTTTGTCTGTGATAGTCAATGTTTTGCTTTGGTAGGTCCTATGTGAAGTAGTGATTATTTTACCCTTCGTGGAACTTTACAAGGCATTGGAGCTATTGGATATGGTTTTGTGGTGGGACAACAGATAATTCCTGGTGAGACTATTCAGATAAATTGAATGTCTACGAGTGATCAACAATTCTCTTTTTCCAAATCACCATATTATTCTCAGGTACCTAAAGAAGCTCAATTAGTTATTATGGTACAGGGAAATGTTGTGGGGAGTCAAATGCATGTTGCTTTAGGATTTATGGATTTTTATCAGAAGATAGGGCAGTGATGGAAAGATTTTCGACAAATGGAAACATTGACTCCATATAGTATCAATCTAAGATATTGAGTCAAAATTTTATGAACTTCAGTCATCCAATATGGATATCGGATTTTTATTCTTATCGCTGCATATATATTATTTTTTGTAAAATGAGATAAGGATAAAAAATTTCGTAAGATATTTTTTCTAGGAATAGGTATCTTTCTTTTTATAGGAATCAGAAATTTAATTACGTATATCTGGATAGTGGATCAAGGAATAAAAAGTTATACCAATCAATTTCTGGATAATAAAATATATTTTGATCTTTGAGATTATATATCGTTTACTGATAAAATAAGGAAAGAATTGAATTTGGATGAATGAAAAAAGGATTGTACTATTTATGTTGATAGTTTTCAAGATCGACCGTTTAAGGCACATTGGGAATCATTGTATCTTAAGCCATGTACACTTACTTTAACTTGATCTGAGGCTGATTATCTTCTCTATTATAGAAAACCTGTTGTTAGTTGAGACTTACAAAAAACTATTCTTGTAAATTTCCATTGAAATTATCTTCTACAAAATAAATAAATTTTTTATAAAATAAAACTATCTGAATGTTTGAAACATCGTTTTTGCTCTTTATTAAAGCATTGTTCTATAATATTATCCTTCCGCTTATTCCTGGAATACTTTTTCTATGGATATTCTTTGGTAAGAAATTTTATGGCATATTACTTTATCTTTTATGATGGTTTGTCGGAGTTGGTGTAGTTTCATTTAGTCTCTTTAATTTACAATTTATTCGTTTTGGTATAGGGATAAGCGAATATTTTCTTGTTTTATGAATTCTGCTTATTGTTTTTGTGGGTAAAATTCTCTATAAAAAACTCATTTTCAAAGAATATTTCTTTACCTTAAAAATAAAAAATATTTTTTTTCAGATCAAAGATTTATTTCTTAGTCTTTCTCAAATAGAAATAATATTTACCTTTGTGTGTGGAATACTATGAATATTTTTCTTGGTAATAAGTTTTGTTCATACTACTAACTTCCCTACCTATGCTGATGATAGTTTCGGAAACTGGAACGGTCCTGCCTATAATATCTATCAGGATGGAGGGATAAAAGTATTTTGAAATAAATCAGAGATTCTTGGAAGAGGGAGAATCGGATATCCTATTTTTATCCCTTTGTATAAATCTACAATAAGTCAGTTTATGTGATGATTTAATGATATTTATATCAATATGTGGCAACGGTTAGTACTTTTTGGAATGATGCTGTTTGTATTTACCATTACGTTTGCCAAGACCAAAAATATCTTTTATTCTGTTTTACCTATTGGGCTAATAGTTGCTTTACCATTAGTGTTTTTTCATTCTGTTGAGGGATATATGGAACTTCCTTGTGCTGTTTATTCTATCCTAACTATTTGGGCATTTTGGAAATTTTTGGAAGAAAAAGATTATAGTTATATTGCATTAGCATTATTGCTTGGTTTTATATTGTCTCATATCAAATACGATTGATTGTTATGATATTTTGTATGAATAGTCATTAGTTTTACTATTATATTAGTCATTACCAAACAATTGAATAAATTTTTATTGTGATTTTGAAAGAATACATCTAAAATATATTCTTCATTCTTTTATTTTATATTCTTCCTTTTACCTTTCTTAATAGTTAGGTCGATAAATAATCTATGATTAAATCCTGCTGAAGTTGAAAAATGATGAATTTGACTTTCTCAGGTGACACACTGGGAAATATTTTCTGTATTCCCATCTATTTTTATGAAAATGGATAATTATAATAGTATAGTAATCATAATTCTTCTTATAGTGTGGTTTCTTTATACTCAGAAAAAAAACTTTAATAAATATTTTCTCTTTCTTTCTTGAATTATCATTTTTATCATTTTCATTCTTGTATTCTTGTTGACAGAAAATTATCTATGGGTAATGAATCAAACAACCGTAAATAGGGTTTTTACTATGTGTTTCGTAATGATACTGTCATTTTCTGGGATTTTATTATATAATCATCATGATGAATAGAAGTGAATCTTTTGGTGTTAGTAAATTATCTCTCTTAGATAAAATAATTTATTATTTAAGAGTCCATCAGCTGAAAAAATATTGTGTTTTCAATCATAAGATAATTGTAGATGCTTGATGTGGTTATAATGCTGTCTTTCTACATTATATACAAATGAAGTTCACTCCTAAAAAATTGATAGCATTTGATATAAAACTTGATTCTACTTTATTGGAAAAACAATGAATATCTTCTTTTGAAGGTGATCTGAATAAAGATTTTGATTTGCCGGAACAGCCAGATTTGATACTTTGTACTGCTGTTTTAGAACATTTGAATAACCCAATAGGGTTTCTTACAAATGTATATAGAAATCTTAAGCCAGGATGATCTCTTGTATTGACTATACCGACTATACGATCCAAACCAGTATTGGAATTTCTTGCATTTAGACTTAAACTCATTGATGCTAGAGAAATACGTGATCATAAACAGTATTACACAAAAAATAAGCTTAGAGAATATTTACAAAAAGCTTGATTTGCAGAGGAGAATATCCATCATCATTATTTTGAATTATATATGAACAATTTTGTTCTTGTAAAAAAATAATTTTATTTATCATTAAAAAAAAGTTTATGAATAAAGTTCTTTTGTTGAATTTACCAGGCGATGCTAGATATTTGAGAGAATATTATTGTTCAAAAATATCGAAAGCTAAATATTACTATGCTCCTGTGGACTTAGTATATACTACGTGATGGTTTGAAGATGAAAAATATGAAACCATTGTCATAGATGCAATCTTGGAAGAATATTCAAATGCTACAGTTATAGAAAAAATCATTTGATTGAATCCAGATTATATAGTTTTTTTGTCCTCTGCAGCTTCATTTAAAAATGATACTGCCTTTTTTTATGAGTTACAAGAAAAGTTTGATAATAAAAATACAAAATTCATATGATTGTGAGATATTTTCAAAGAACTCAAAACTGATAGTTTTGAACATTATCCTTTGTTGGATGCTATCTGTTTAAATTTCGCTTCCAAGAGTGTAATCAATTATATCGACCACGCTGACTGACATCCAATTGATAATATAATCTATACATATAATGGAAAAATCATAGAATGACCTTTGAAATTTGATACGTGATTTTGGGAAGTGCCTCAACCAAAATGGAAATTGTTCAATTTGAGTAAATATAGCCATCCTTTTGCTATAAAGCGAAAGAATCAAGTTATGCTTACTGATTTTTGATGTCCATATATGTGTACATTCTGTGCGATGAGTAATTTAAAATATATCGAGAGACCACTTGATCAAGTACGTGATGAAATTAATAATCTTTATAGCCTATGAGTTAGGGATATCTTTTTTTTGGATAATACTTTTGGAATAAAAAAAGAGAGAAGCAAGGAAATCTGTGATTTTTTACAGAAAAAATGAATAGTATGGTCTTGTTTTAGTAGAGTAGATCTTATGAGTGAAGAAATGATCAGCTATATGAAAAAAAGCTGATGTTATGCAATAATATTCTGAATAGAATCATCAAATGAAGATATATTAAAACAATATAAAAAGAATACTAAAACAAGTCAGATGTTAGCTACCATACGTTTATGCAAAAAAAACTGAATTAGGGCAGGAGGAACATTTATCATATGATTACCATGAGAGACAAAAAAATCTATAATGGAAACCATTGATTTTGCTTTGAAATTATGACTAGATTATGCTTCGTTTAATATAGCTACTCCTAGGATATGAGCACATTTTAGAGAAGATATGATCCTTCAATGACTTGTAGATCCAAAAGAGCTTAATTTAGAATCTTGAAAACAAAAGACTAGTGCATGGAAAATGAATACCTTGACTCATAAAGAATTGATGAATTTACAAAAAACCGCTAATCGTAGGTTTTATCTAAGGTTTGGATATCTATTTTCTAAACTGATAAAATTGAAATCTCGGTATGAATTTTGTAACTCTATGACAGAAGCATATTATCTCTTTTTTAAAAAATAAATCATGATGAAAAAAGAAAACATATTTATATTTAAGAGATTTATAAAATACTTTTTAGTAGCTTTATTCTTTTTCTTGTTATATATATTTTGATTGCGAATCTTAACTGATGTCGTATGATTAAATTATTTATTGTCTGCAACAATATCTTTTGTTGTTACTGGAATATGATGATTCTTGTTTCAAAAATACTATACGTTTAATAATAAAAGCAAAAAACATACCAAGCAATTGATGTTGTTTGGAACGTTTTTAGCTACGTGATTGTTATTTGATTTATTGATTTTGAAAATCTGAGTGAAATATTTAGGACTGCATTATCTTTATGTTGCTGTATTCAGCAAATGAATAACGTTTATGTGGAATTTTTTAATGAATCATTTTTTTAATTTTAAATAATAATTATGAAAACTCTTTCTATCATCATTCCTGTCTACAATGAAGAAAAGACTTTACAACAGCTTTCCCAAAAGGTATTTGATGTGGATCTTGCTCCTTTAGGGTATAAGAAACAAATCATTTTTGTAAATGATTGAAGTGAAGATGCATCAGAAGAAATTATACAAGATATTATCAAAGAAAAAAAAGATAAAATCGATATCAAATATATCAAAAACAAAAAAAATTCAGGGAAATGATTTTCTCTCAAAGAATGATTTAAAAATGCTGATGGTGATCTCATGATTGTACAGGATGCTGATTTAGAGTATTTCCCCGAAGATTATAAAGAAATGATCAGAATATATGAAAAGGAAAAGGTTGATTTTGTTTATGGTTCAAGAATATTGGGGATGAAAAAATTTGAAAATACTTATTTTTCAAAATCTTTTTTGGTATGATGATTAGCCCTTTCTCGGTTTACCACCTTGCTTGTTTTTAAAAGGGTAAGTGATGAGGCTACGTGTTACAAAATGTATGATAAAAAGCTTAAAAAATATCTTATCCTCCCTGAAGAAAATTGATTTGAACGAGAGCCAGCTATTACCATGCTATTATTTAGAAAGTGATTTACCTATAAAGAAATACCTATTCATTATAAAGCAAGAAACTTTGATGAAGGAAAAAAGATAAATTGGAAGGATGGTGTGAAAGCATTGTGGACTTTAATTAAATGGAGATTTAAAAAAATTTAATATTTAAAAGATAAAATCTATGAATAAACAAATCAAGAATAAATCTATTTTTATAGATAGAGATGGTGTTATTAATAAGGAAGTTGATCATTTGAATAAAATTACTGATTTACAATTGCTTCCATGAGTTTCAGAATGATTGCAAAAAATAAACAAATCAGATTTTCTTTCTATAGTCATTACTAATCAGGCAGCGGTTGCTAAATGATTTTTGACTGAAGAATATCTTCAAAAAATTCATAAAGCATTGATAGATATGCTAGATATACAATGAGCTTATGTGGATGATATTTTCTATTGTCCGCATCATATTGATTGAATAGTATCTAAATATGCAATTGATTGTAATTGTAGAAAACCTAAAATATGAATGATTAAAAAAGCTGTTGAAAAATATAATATAGATTTGGCGCAATCATTTCTTATATGAGATATGACTTGAGATATTCAGTTATGAGTTAATGCTTGATTAAAAACAATATTAGTAAAGACAGGATATGCTTGAAAAGATTGAAGATATGATTGTACTCCAGATTTTGTTTGTGAAAATTTTCTAGATGCAGTGAATCTTGTATTAGCATATAAACAATAATATTTAATAATAGTATTTTATATTTTAATGGTATATGATTATGAATCTATTAGTTACTTGAGGTGCTTGATATATATGATCTCATACTGTGAAATTACTTTTGGAACAAGGATTCAATCCTATAATTTTTGATAGTCTGGAAAATTGATTCAAAGAATTTGTGTTAAGCGAGAAATTCTATAAGGGAGATTTGAGAAATAAAGAAGATTTGGAAAGAGTATTTTCCTCAGAAAAAATAGATGCAGTAATTCATTTTGCAGCATATGCTTCTGTACCTGATAGTGTCATCAATCCCGATAAATATTATGAAAACAATCTCTTATGAGGATTAAATCTATTAAATGCTATGCATAAATTTTGAGTAAAAAAAATTATTTTCTCTTCTTCTGCTTCTGTTTATTGAGAACCGATAGCTGAAGTAATCAAAGAAGATCATCCTAAAAAACCTATAAATCCTTATGGACATTCAAAACTTATGTTTGAAGAAATATTGCAACGATATAATAAAGCATATGCTATATCGTCGATTTCATTTAGATATTTTTGTGCGGCTGGAGCTAGCAAGGATTGAAAAGTTTGAGAACTTCATGACCCTGAAACTCATGTTATCCCTGTGGCTATTTTGGCAGCATTATGAAAAAAAGAAAAATTTATGATTTTTGGAGATGATTATCCAACACCTGACGGGACGTGAATAAGAGATTTTATCCATGTAGAAGATTTGGCACAGGCTCATATATTGGGACTTAATTATTTGGATCAGAATATCTGTAAACAATTTAATCTATGAATAGGAAAATGATTTTCCGTAAAGGAGGTTGTCGAAGCAGTAAGAAAAGTTTCGTGAAAATATTTTAAGGTAGAAATCTGACCTAGAAGACCATGAGATCCAAGTATTTTGATAGCTGATAGTCAATCAGCTCAATCGTTCTTACAATGGAAACCAAAATATACTACCTTGGAAAGCATGGTAGAGACATCATTTAATTTTTTACAGAACCATTATGCTGGTTAATCAAGCTTTCATTCTTGCTGCATGATATTGAACGAGATTGAGACCATTGACTTTGGAAAAACCTAAACCATTACTTCCTATATATAATAAACCTCTTTTAGCATATCATTTTGATAATCTTCAAAAATATTGAGTTTCTGATTTTTTTGTAAATACGTTTTATTTGAGTGATCAAATAGATATTTTTGTTCAAAAATACGTTGAAAATAAGAATATAAAAATTCATGTTTCTCATGAAGAATGAGAGATATTGTGAACTGCATGAGGAATAATGAAACAGTTTGATAATTTAGATGATTATTTTTTCGTAGTATATTGAGATAATCTGACAAATTTTGATTATTCAAAATATCTCCAATTTTTAGAATGAAAGGAATTTGATGTTTCCATAGTATTATATCGTGAAGAACATATTGAAGAAAAATGAATGGCTGTTGTTGATCAGAATTGATATATTCAATCTTTTATAGAAAAACCAAAAAAAGAACAAATTGTTTCTAATTTGGCTAATGCAGGTATATATCTCATAAAAAAAAACATTTTTAAAGAATTCTGCCCTAAAAATTGATTTTTTGATTTTTCTCATGATTTTTTCCCTTTGCTTTTAAAAAATAACAAAAAAATCCTTTCTTATCTAGGAGATTATTATCTATTGGATATAGGGAATATCGAAAAATATACCGAAGCGAATGCTTATGTTGAAAGATTTCCTGTTTTGTTTGATTTTAGTGTATAAATAATATGTATATAAATTCTAATAAAACATTGAAGCTATTAAAGAAATATATACAATGAATTGTTATTTTATAAAGTATAAACCCCCCTATGATTATTGCTCGTACGCCGTTAAGAATCAGTTTTACTTGAGGAGGTAGTGATTTACCTAGTTTTTATCGTAAATTTTGATGAGCTGTTATAAGTACTTCTATCGATAAATATATTTATATCACCGTTAATAAAAAATTTGATAATAATATCAGATTAGGTTATTCCAAAACCGAAATTGTTGATAATGTAAATGACATTCAACATGATCGTTTCAAAGAAATATTGAAATATCTACACTTGGAAAACGGGATAGAGCTAACTTCTATTGCAGATATACCTTCAAAATGATCTGGCTTATGATCTTCGTCTTCTTTTTGTGTGGCGACTTTGCATGCTTTGTATGCATATAAGGGGCAATATGTTTCTCCAGAACAATTAGCTCAGGAAGCATGTATGATAGAGATAGAAAAATGTTGAGAACCTATAGGTAAACAGGATCAATATGCAGCCGCGTATTGATGATTCAATTTCATTACTTTCAATGCTGATGATACGGTTTCCGTAGATCCTATCATCTGTTTTCCAGAGACCAAAAAAAAACTTTCGGAAAATCTTATTATGCTCTATACTGGTATTACTAGAGATGCATCAAATATTTTGGCTGATCAGAATAAAAATATGATATCAAATGAAAAGAAACAAGAGATTATGAAAAAGATGGTGCAATTGACATATGATCTCAAGAAAGACTTAGAAAATAATAATCTTGATAATTTTGGTAAGATATTACATGAAAATCGGCTTTTGAAAAAAGAAATGTCATGATGAATATCTAATCCACAAATTGATAAATGGTATGATACAGCTATGAAAGCTTGAGCTTTATGAGGTAAGATACTTGGTGCTTGATGATGATGATTTCTTCTTTTTTATGTGCCAAAAGATAAACAAGAAAATGTATATTTCGCTTTGAACGATCTTAGAAGAATTGCGTTTAACTTTGATACCATGTGAAGTAAAATAATTTTTATTCAATAATCGTGTATGTTATGAATACTTCTAAATCATATCTTTGATTGTCTCTTGATCAAAAAAGTGTTTTTTCAAAATGATATATAGATGAACTCAAAAAGACTTTGGATCTTTTGAACCATGAAGAGATTATTTCTGTTTTGCAGACATTGGAACAGATTTTTTTGGATGGAAAGAAAATTTTTGTTACATGAAATGGCTGAAGTGCTGCTACAGCAAGTCATATGGTTTCAGATCTCCAAAAAACTACATTAGGAAAACAACCACAGACAAAAAATGATATATATAAATTTAAAGCGATTGCTCTCAGTGATAATATCCCTGTCATGACAGCATGGGGAAATGATGAATGATACGAGTATATTTTTTCTGAACAATTAAAAATACTCTGAGAACAATGAGATGTCTTGGTTATTATTACAGGAAGTGGAAATTCTAAAAATATATTGCAAATAATCGATACTGCTAAAACTATGTGAATCAAAACTATAGGATTTTTGTGATTTGATTGATGAAAATCCAAATCAATGCTTGATCAATATATCCTTGTTCCTTCCAATAAATATGGGCCTATAGAAGATATTCATATGATTCTTGATCATTTGATTACGTGATATTTCCAACAGCAAGTGAATAAAATATTTGAATAGTATTTATTTGGTATTGTATAAAGTATGTCAAAAATAGTTGTTTTATGAGATGTTATGCTAGATATTTTCTCTTATGGAGATGTAAGAAGATTGAATCCTGAATCTCCTGCTCCTTTGCTTAATATTACTCATGAAGAACATAAATTATGAGGGTCTGCCAATGTAGCTGCGAATCTATCAAGCCTTAATAACGGAGTTGATATGATAGGGATAATATGAAAAGATAGTTATGGAAATATCTTTCAAGAAATGTGTGAAAAATATGATATAACAGCACATCTTATTGTCGGTTCTTATCCAACTATTACTAAACAAAGATTTATAGAAAATACGTATGAACAGCAGCTTCTAAGAGTTGATTATGAAAATATCTATGAGAAAAATGATGAATATAATAAACAGATCATTAAATCTCTACAAGGTATACGTCCAGAATATATTGTGATATCTGATTATAATAAAGGAATAATAAATGAGGATTTGATTTTGGAAGTTAAGTCTTTTGCTAAAAAAAATAACATAAAAATTCTCGCAGATATCAAGCCGTTCAATGCAAAATTTTTTGACGGTGTGTATCTATTGAAACCTAATTTTAGGGAATTTTGTGAGATTATTGGACAAAAAATCGATAATACAGAAGAACAGATTGTGAAACGATGATCAATTTTTGTTAAAGAGATGTGATCGAATTTGGTGGTCACCAGAGGTAGTAAATGAGCTATACTGATGAGAACAAATTGAACATCATTGTCTGTACCGACACAAGCGCAACAAGTGTTTGATGTAACTGGTGCCGGCGATACTTTTATTGCCACTATTGCCTGGGCTTTGGCTTCCGGACATGATTTGGATACAGCTATTATGTTTGGAAATAAGGCGTCTGGAGTGGTTGTCGGTAAGGTAGGAACAGCCGTTATCACCAAGAAAGAATTAGATATTTAATTTCTAAATATATCTATGGATCTTCAGAAATATTTTTACGAATCAGTAGACGTCAAAAAGAGATTTATTGACGTTCATTCTAATGTGTTGCAAAATGCCATTCAAATATGTATTACTTGTTTTGCTGCATGAGGCAAGATACTCATAGCTGGTAATTGATGAAGTGCCGCAGACGCACAGCATCGGGCTGCAGAATTTATGGGAAGATATAAACTTGAAAGATCTCCGCTTCCTGCTGTCGCTCTGACTACGGATACATCGAATCTGACTGCTGTGGCAAATGATTACAGTTTTGACGATATCTTTGCTAGACAAGTTGAATGACTTGGTGTATCGTGAGATATTTTTATTGGAATCTCTACAAGCGGTAATTCAGTTAATATTATCAAAGCCATAGAAGTATGTAAAAAGAAATGAATTACAACGATAGCATTGCTTGGTAAATGAGGATGAAAAATAAAAGGTATAGTTGATATAGCTCTTATTGTTCCTTCTGATAATACGCCAAGAATCCAAGAATGTCATCAGACCATATATCATGCAATTTGTGAAGAAATAGAAAATCATTTATCAAAAAAGTAATATTACATGAAAATCCTCTTTATCTTAGATCTCTATAAACCACATATTTGATGAGTAGAAATACTTTTTGAAAATGTTATCAATTGACTCATAAAAGAATGACATAAAATTAAAGTATTAACGTCGAGATTTCATAAAGAGCTTTCTGAATATGAAAAACTAGAAAATGGTGTTGAAATCTATAGGGTAGGGCATAGCAGATATGATTTTATGCTCTATTGTTTTCGTACATGAATAAAGTTATCTCATCGGGCTGATATTATTCATACTACTACCTATAACTCAGCGATACCAGCAAGTATTATCTGAAAAATTGCTCATAAAAAAGTGGTTTTGACCGTACATGAGATATTTGGTAAGTTACGATACAGGTTCATGTGATGGAAAGGCTTCTTTTTTAAATTGTTTGAATCGTTAATTTTTGCCTTTCATTTCGACAAATATATCTGTGTCTCAAATTATACAAAAAATAATCTTAGAATTTATTTCTGATTACCTGACAATAAACTTGTTACCGTGTATAATGGGATAGACTACAATCATTGGGATAGAAAAAATTTTAAAGAAACTGATATTTTGGCTATCAGACAAAAATATCATCTTGAAAAAAAATATATCTGACTTTTTTTCTGAAGGCCTTGAATTTCCAAATGACTCATCTATTTCGTGAAAGCATTACCCGACATTATTAAACATATTCCTGCCTTTAAAGCAGTTCTCATTGTCTCTGAAAGTCCCAATAATAAGGCAGATGATGTTAGAGAATTCATAGCTCATCATCATATTGACGATCATATTGTTTGGATTCCTGGTATGAAGTATACAGAACTTGGAAACTATATTTTGGCGAGTGATTTGGTTGTGGTACCATCATTAGTTGAATGATTCGGTTTCTCTGCAGCAGAAACGTGTGCTTTATGACAGCAATTGGTTGTAACTAATGTTGCTTCGCTGACTGAAGTTGTTAGTGGTAGAATTAATTTCGTAGAACCGTCAAATGAACATGATATTGCTCAGAAAATCATTGATTTTTATCAGTGAGAATATCAATCCATATCAGAAAAAAAATTCTATTGGAAAGATAATATAGAAAATACTTTATCTGTATATCAAAAGATAATATGAAAATAGCGATGTTAAGTGAGGGTCGAGAACCTCTTATATGATGATGACAGCTTTATGCAAAATATTTGTCCGAAACTCTTATCAATAAACATTGATGTGAAGTAGATCTGTTTACAAGAAAATTTGTATGAGATGATAAAAAATCGTATACAAAAAATGAAGTTCTACAAAGATGAAAACGAAAGGTTTTTAGAGTCTGACCTACGACTAATTTTTTTAGTATTCTATGAAGATTGTGATGGCTAATTAACGTTACGATTTTTCTTTATAAAAAAGCAAAAAAAGAAAAATATGATATCATACATGCTCATGCGCTTTCTCCATGATTGCCAGCAAGAATTGTGTGAAAACTATGTAAAATCCCTGTAGTATATACGGTCCATGGAACTATGCAGATGGATGTTAATAGAAAAGGAATGTTATATCGAGGTGAAAAGTTTTTCGTCACTAAAATAAAATATGACTTAGAAATATCAGTTTCTAGTAGGATTTTGAAATATAAAAATGTAAATAAAAATATCAAAGTAATATATCCATGACTCTATACCAAGAAATTTGAACCTACTCATCAGATAAAAAAATATCCTGGAAGACAATTTTTATTTGTAGGGAGATTGGATCGACAGAAATGACTTGAATATCTTATAGAAGCATTAAAAATTATAGGAACAGAAACTCTCAAAAGACATCAATTTATGTTAAATATAGTATGAGATTGAAATTTGATGCCTAAATTAAAACAATTGACTACTACGTATGGTCTTGAAGATGTTATTACTTTTAAATGAAGAAAGGTTGCTCATGAGGTAGTAGAGGAATATCGAAAAAACAGTGTATTTATATTACCATCACTGGCAGAAGGTCAGTCTATTGTTGTTTTCGAAGCTTTTGCAGCAAAAATACCTGTTGTAGTTACTGAGGCATGAGATAATACACAGTTCATAAAAAATTGAGAAAATGGATATATAGTTCATTCCGGAAATTCATCAGAACTTGCCAAAGCTATAATAAAAATGCTTGATGCAAGCCAAGAAGATCTTGATAAAATGTGACATAATTGATATATGTTGGCAAAAGAATACGATCGAGATAAAGTCACTGATAGAGTATATCATGAATATAAAAAACTTTTAGCTTAATATATACCTATGAATTTAGATAAATATTGAACTACCAATTGTGGTTATTTTGATTGAGTTATTACTCCAAGAGATAAAATAATATATAAAAAATATCTAAAATATATTACGTCATTATCCAGAAATTCAAAAGTTCTTGAGGTTGGACCATGAAGTTGATCATTTCTTCTTTTCTTTAAAAATACTTTCCATCTATCAGATAAAAATATCTCTACCACTGATATATCCAAAAGTGTTTTTGACTGATTAAGTAAAAATCCTATAACTAAAAATTTCAATAATAATTATTGAGATACTATAGAGCTTTTGAAAAAGTCTCAAGTAAAATATGATCTTATTATTATGAAACATGTATTAGAACATATGACAAAAGAATATATATCAGAATTAATTCCTTTGTTAGTTGATTCATTGAATGTTTGATGACAGATACTTGTAGAAGTTCCTAATATAATGAATTATCCTTTTGGATATTATATGTACTGGGGTGACTTCTCTCATTATACTGCTTTCAATGATAAGAGCCTAAGAGAGGTATTTTTATGGCATGCTAAAAAAATAGATATCCATATGTATAATCTCTTTTTATATATTATAGATTACAAAAATCCTTTGAGGTTTATTATTACTTTATTACAGAAAATTCTTTACGCAATATATATTTATTGATGATTATTGTTACTTAAATTGACTGGACTACCTATTAAAGTATTCACTGCCTCATTATTGTGTGTCATAAAGAAAAAATAGTTTTATATTTTATATATTTATGTTATGTTATTCACTTGAGAAAGAGCACATTGAAAATCATTTTTATGAAATAAAAGATTTGCTGATCATTATGAAAGATATGATTTTGCAAAAAATTATTGTAAGGATAAAAAAGTCTTGGATGTCGCTTCATGAAGCGGATATTGAAGTTTTGTTTTATCTCAGGCAGCTAAACAAGTAGATGGGCTTGATGTTAGTAGTGATGCTATTACATATTGTAAGAAACATATAAAAAATAAAAATCTCACTTTCATTTTGTGAGATGGTAAAAAAATTCCATTCGATGATAATACTTTTGATGTAGTAGTATCTTTTGAAACTATAGAACATATTATAGATTATGACAATTTTTTGAAAGAAATCAAAAGAGTACTAAAGAAAGATTGAATTCTCCTTATGTCTACACCCAATTTTAAATGAGAAATAGTTAAAAATAAATATCATGTTTCTAATTTTACTACAGAGTCCTTTGTAACTGCAGTAAAAAAACATTTTGACATACATCATGTTTTCTATCAGTGAAAACATTATTATCCTTTCCCTGGAAGAGGAATTTTTGAATCGTTATTTGGGATAAAAAGAGATATTAAAATTCACAAAAATAAGCCCCCTTATGATCATCATGTCACTCTTATAGAGGCAGGTAAATAATTTCTATATAATAATTTTTGCTAGTTGTAATGTTTTTTCTAATTTTTTGAAAGGTATATACATATCCGAATCCATGCTTATTTTTTTATTGTCTTTTCTGATATCACCCAAAATATAAGAATAATCTAAATCACAAGCATTAGATAATGCATAATAATGTCCTCGGACAGTCTTTTCGTGAAACATTTCTATGACCTTTGTTCATGGTTGACAGAATACAAGATTGGTAAATCCTGCTCCATGAGGTCCTATAATAATTTCTGCATCATTAAATAATTTTGCTTGATCTTTGATAGACATGGCATCTAAAATGACTTTTTCAAATCATAATTTCTTGAGGTAAGAAAATATCTCTTCTTCATTATTTACTTTTCTATTGGTTATTCTGCTGATATATAATTTTTTACTTGGTTTTTTTGGCTCATTATCGTCTAAAAAAGTATTTTTAAGAAAGGTAATAGCTCGATTGGGTAAATTACCAAATAATGTCGGCGTACTTGCTAATATGAGATTTTTTGCTTCTATGTTAGTATTATTTGTAGTAATTAATAATTGTTCTTTTTTTAATCATATAGCTTCTAATGATTCTTTATTAAATCTTGCTGTATAGTCGGTTGCATATACATCTATTGCAATACCAGATTTTTGGAATAAATGAAATTTTGGTAAGGTATATATCATTCGATGATAATAATTTTTGAAGGTATCATTTGATGATAGTAATGCTATGTTTTTATCGATATTTTTAGATTTTCATATGTATATTTTATATGTACTCGGATTAGAATCAAGATTTTGTCATAAATATCGAGTACTATCCCATAAAATATTATAATCAGGAGTTATATTTGTATATGTTCCTATAATTTTCCCCTGCGGAATACTTGCTACAAACTGTTCATATTGTTGCTCATTAATATATTTGAGTAGGGTAGGGTGAATGGTTTTTTCTATAGTTTTGGGTAGTCTTTTATTGATTATATTTGGCTCATGGAGCTTTATATATTGTGTATTTTTATGTTGTTTACATCGTTGTCTTGTGGCTTTGTTTCGTATCTTTGGTGGTCAAAACTTAAATGTTCAAAAGGAAAATATCCTAAATATCTTAATACTATTCCTGTAAATTTTTGCTAATAAAATCACTCCATACCAAAGAAGGTTGGATCTAAAATATTTCATAAAAAATTCTTTTATCTTTCTTGTCATTATCTGATGTCTACTAATCTAAAATAGAGTTTGGATAATGTATTTAATATATTCATAATATATATCTGGTATTTGGGGATTGGTAGAAAATAGATATTTTCAAATATTTTATCTGAAAGTTGTTTGATATATGCTTTGTTAGAAATCTTCTGAATATTTTTTATATATTTTTTTTGTTGTTTAATTTCTTTTCTATGACGAATACACCGAGCAATTGCTTTATATAATCATTTAAGTCTAATACTTATATTTCAGCTGAATATTTTTACTCCTTGATAGAGAAGATAGGTAGGAATTAGCTTAATGCTATTGGCACGAGTATGGAACAATAATATATTACATAATTGATTTTTAGCCCCATGGAAAGCTTTTAATAATGATATTTTTTTACCGAAACTTGCTGATCATATATGATGAATAATCGCTTTTGTACATAATGCAAGTTTATATCCACTCAAAAGTATACAATGCGATAAATAGGTATCTTCTCCATAAGCAAAATAAAACGATGGAAATGGCTTTTGAATTAGATCTTTTTTGTATACAAGTCCACATCCGCTTATACCTGTAGTATATATCACTCATGTTTTGAATTCTTGATCTGTTATTCTCCTGAAACTTGTTTCCATAATATAATTGTTTATTCCCATATTTTTCTTTTTGAATATCATATCTTGTATTTCTTCTTCGAGTCATCTATCTAATACCAAGCTTCCTACAAGTCATAATCTTTCATCTGATTCTATACATTGTATGAGTTTTTCCAACCAATTAAATTCTACAACCGTATCGTTGTTTATTAAACAGATGTATTTACCAATTTTTTCTGCATGTTTTGCCCCTATATTGTTTCCTTCTGCGAATCCGTAATTTTCCTTATTTTCTATGATTTTTATTTTTCATGTATCAATTTCTTTAGTATATGTTTTTTTGACTTCTTCAAGAGATCAATCAGTAGAAAGATTGTTTACAAAAATTATTTCAAAATTTGTATATGATTGGCATAAAATGGAATCCAAACAAGGTTTGTTGAATTTTCATCAATTATAGTTTAGAATTATTATTGAAACCAGATTTTCCATTATTTTTTGACTTCTAAAAGATAGTGAATCTCTGCTGATGGGAATATATATGCAAAAAATCTTTCGTAAAATTTTGGTGCGAGGTTGATGAAGAAGTCTGGAATATAATTTATCCATGCAGATTTCATAAATACTTTTCTGTTCCATAGCCAATGGATCCTGTATTCTTTTACTATAATTTTGGCTCCATGATTGTAGAAAAAATCTGGATGAAAATAATCAAATGATCAGGTCGTAAATGCCCTTTGTGTGTATAGTCTGCTCGTGTTCATGGATTGGTAAAATATGGTACAATGACTTTGATTTTACCTCAGTTCTTACTTATTCTTGTTAGCTCTTCCATAACTTTCCCTAGATCACTCATATGTTCAAGTAAATGAGCCGAGTATATTTCGCTGAACATATTGTCTTTGAATGGGTAGGGAAATTGTTCAAGATCGTGAACCATATCAACTCAAGGAAGTTGTATGCCATCTAGATTTATATATCATTGTCTAGAATCTTGTCAGCATCCGATATGAAGTTTCATTGATAATAAAATTTATAAATTAAAGTCTCATCCAATCGCTAGGTATTATATCTTTATAATCAATTTTTTGATGTCGTTTTATCGGTGATATGACTATTTTCCCTGGATTTTTATTTAATCGAGCTCATCGTCGTGAAAAACTGCTATTGGCTATGATATTATGCTTGCACTTTGACATCAACATCATGTCTTTATATGAATTTTCTTTGGTATTCCAATCTATAAAATAAGCATTATCACCAATATCCAGATTTTGTTTACATCGATCAATATCTTCAGAAAATATAAAAAAAACTGGATCTTTTACTTTGTGTCTGATATAATCTATAGCTCTCTGATAATATTTTTTTTCACAGATTCATGAGAAATCAGATCCTAGATAGTCTCATCTTCTAATATGAATGCTTACTGATTCTTTGAACTGCATCTTGTTCATGACATTTATGTTTTCTTTATCTTCAATCGGTTTCTTGAGTGTAAAATCTTTTCTTATAATATCTGTTATTTCATTGAAATATTTCTCGCTTTGCCAATTTCATTCAAGATATTTTTCTCCTTTTAAATCCATTATTTTTGTATTGAAATCATACATTCATCTATGGATTTTTGGATGTTTTGGATTCTCTATGACATAACTAGGATCTAATTTTTTACATATTCGTTGGAATGGATATCGTAATTTAAATAATAAAGGATTTTTAATTTCTTTTTGATAAAAAGGTATATCCTTCCATTTTGCTATTTTGACATTTATATTGAATATCTCTAATTCATAGTTTCTTATATCGTGATGAAAATTACCTATATCTATATAGAGTTCTGTATTGTTTTTAATTGATAATTTTTTACCTATTGCATATTGGAACATTTGATTTCCTAGTCATCAAAATAGTTTTACTATTATCATTATTATTTAATATATATAAAGTATTATATTTTTGTCATTTCAAAGATACCACATCAAAATTTACATCCAAAATTATCTTTTATATTTTTTTCATTTATTAATGAATTTTCATGTAAATCTCATTTATCATCAACATATGAAAAATAATCTATATGATATTTTTTATCAAATAATTTTATTAAATATGTGATATCAAAAACTCTATGTGCATTAAATTCTATCCTTTGTGGTCATATAGGTACAGAAAAATAAAATTTTCATCATTTTTTTAAAATTTTATAGATGCCATCTAATCATTTTAGATGTCAATCTATATCTAATTTATCACCATATCTTCCTAATCAAAAATGTTCAATTACACATAATGATGATATAGAATCAGTATAATTTTCTAGATGTTTTTGTGGATTCATTAAATCCATTTGAGTAAATTTAATATTTTTTATGATATTTTTTAGTGGCCTAATATCTAAAACTTCTATCTCTCTAAAACTTGCTACATGAGCAACAAATCAATCTGTACGTGATCAGATATCTACATGTTTAATTGGATTGTTTTTAAAAATTCTTCTAGCTCCCAATAAATCTTGGTGAAAATATACTCATCATATGATTCATGCATTGTCACTTTTATCTGATACTATTGGCCATATTTTTAAATTTTTAAAATCAGTTTGAAGTTTAAACAGTCTTCTAAATTTTATATAATCTTTTAAAAATCGTAATACACCATTAATCTTTTTAAACATAATTAAATAATAATTAATATAAAACTTTAGAAATTAAATTTTATAATTATAAAATTTTATTTAATAATGTAATAATTTTCTCAGCAGTAATAGCTTTTCTACATTCTCACTCTCTTGCTGTCTTATAAAAAATACATTGAGGTATATCTTTTCTTCATACCGTAGATATCGATGCTTCACAGGGTTTGCATTCAGGGTAGATATACGGTCTTAGATTAAATGAATGGATGTTATTCACAGGTGGTTCCATAAGGTAAGCACTGACAGTATGTATATTGATATTTTTCTTGTTTACAAGATTAGCTAGCCACATCACACCACCATTTCAAGAAATATTTACCCTAGCGTGTTGTAAAATGTATATCAACTGTCCAAAACTTGTTTTATCTAATAGATCTATTATGTTATAGTATATATCATATTGTTTTAATTCATCAATGAATCGTTTCTCCCTTCCTCATCACAAGACTACAACATCAATTTTTTGCTCTTTGATATGGTGTATTACTTTTTTCCATTCACTCATTTCAGGACTTCTTTCCCAAATACTTGGAAATATGACGATATAGTCTTTGGGGATATCTATTTTTTCTGTTTCTCGTTGTATGAGTGATGAATAATCATATAGTGTCTGACTTTTATATCAAAGCTCTCATTCAGATATTGTCCTTCGTTTAGTTATGTCGTTAGTATCCTCAAATATATAATGACTCTTTTTACCTAGAATTTTTCATAAAAAAACTCATGGTCTTGTTTTTACTGGTATAATTACTTCATCGAATTTTCTAAAATTTTTGATAAGAAACACTAATAAAGCAAAAAAACCATAAGGGATTATTATAATATCATCTATAAGTCAGTTTTTTTTGAATTTTTCTAAGATGAAGTGTCGTCATGAATACATAGGGCGTTTTTTATATTCATTTCTTATCTTTTCTGACATTTTTTGTAATCCTTTATTAATATGTCTCATATCATAAAAAGTTTGATATACTTCGTATCATTTAGATTTCAGCTCTGCTAACTTAGGTATTCCTCATATCATATCCCCAAGTCCTTGTGCTTTGAGAAAGAGTATTTTTTTAGTTTTCATAATACATATATAAATAAAACTACTTCACAGCGATTTTAGAATATATTTAACGCATCATTTTTTTGATTTCTTGTATAGCATTTTTGATACTAACATAATTAGATCATCATAAAATAGCAAAATATATAAACATGGCTATTGCTAGATATATCAAATTATGAAATCTATATACATTGTTTATTATAAAGAAATATTCTTTTATGAAAAAGAATACTATCATTACTATTCAGATTATAGATATATTTTTTATAAGATATTTCCGATCCAAAGTGATTTTTTGGTTTCTATCAACGATTTTAAAACTGAAATATCGTAGTATTGATCGTCATATAATAACTCAAAGTATTGGTCATAAAAGTCCAATATGAAATACAAGTATACATATAAAATTCACTATGATATTAATTAATAATGCTAATCACAAAATTTTGACTCTATCTTTTATCTTACCTAATCCTGCTAAAATTCAATAATTGATTGATATTAAAATATTTAATAATAAAAAAGGAGCTGTGTAACTCACCAATACTCATGAATAATAAAATTTGGTTCCAAATAGGATAATTGCTATTTCTGGTCCGAAAGCGAAAAATATTCATGCTATAGCTACAGCAAAGATTAAAAGATATTTGTATAACATATCTTGTAATAATGCTAATTTTTCATGATCTTTTTTTGTGATAAGCTCGGTTGCTATAGGAAATATCAATCATAATATCGGTCAGACTATTACCCCATAGGTCATAAATAAAGCATAATAATTGGCATAATATCCTGCTGCTTCTGGTCATAAAAAATAAATAGCTATTTGTTGGCTTATCTGACCAAATAAGATTCCTGCATTAGTTCCTAAAAATACTCGTCGAGCGTATTTTAATTGTTTTTTTACTAAAGCTTTATCAAAATTAAATGTTCATAAAGTGAGTACCTTCTTATATTTTTTCAAAAAAATGAAAATTCAACATATGATAGATATAAGGACTCAAACCAGCCATGCCCAAGTAAAATAACTTAATGTAAAAATATTACCCAACCGAAATATTAAAGTAAATCCTAGGGTTACATAGTTCCTTATAAAATCGATGAAAAGTTGATTGAATGTATCTTGAAACGCTACGAAAAAACTAGAAAATACTTGTACAAAATTTATTCAAAAGAAATATAAACAAAATAATCTTATGATATGTACTGATTCTGGACTATGAAAATAATGGATAGCTAATCGATTAGATGCTAGATAGAGTCAGCCAGATATCAGTATTCATGAAATGAATTGTATAATCCATGTCAGAATAGATATAGTCTTTACTTTGTGATATTCCTTTTCTATTCGATATTTCGGAAGAAAATACTGTAGTGCTTCTGTAAGTCCTAGATCATTATACAGAGAAATGATAGTGACAAATCCAAGTACGGAATAAAAAATACCTACATCAGCAACAGAAAGCTCGTTTGATATAATCACTTTGATGATATATCCTGCGGGAGCAATTAAAAATGTGAAAAGATATAACCAGAATCCCTTCTTGATTAATTTCTGACCTAATGGTTGATCTGCTAATAATTCTATTTCTCACTCCATAATGACTAAGCGACTAAACGATAAAATTTAAAATGGATTCATCTTTTTAAAATCTTGTAAGCTGATATTTCTCTTGTCTTTTTCTGATACTATTATTTTTTCTATTCAATGTGCTTTGATAATATTTTCTCGTGGAATATTAATGTCTGGATCGTTAAATGCTATTCATCATTCATATTGTGGGTTATAGAGATTGTCACACTTATAAGCAAATTCCGTGCCGTTTTCCAATGCTATGAATCCATGGGCGAATCACTTAGGCACGAACAATTGTTTTTTGTTTTCTGCTGAAAGTAATTCTACTATATATTTACCATACGTCTCTGATAGCTTTCTTATATCTACTGCAAAATCCAATACGGATCACTGAAGTACTCTTACAAGTTTTGACTGAGCATTTTCTGTCTGAAAATGAAGTCATCTAAAAATTCATTTATTTGATTTACTATGATTGTCTTGAATGAATGTGTTTTCTATTCCATTATCGCTGAATTCTTTTTGATTGTATGTCTCCATAAAAAATCATCTTTCATCTCAGAATACTTGTGGTTTGATTATGATGATGTCTTCTATTTCTTTATGTTTCTCGAAATTGAATGTCATGGTTATCTGCTTATGGTATAAAAAATCAGATGTATAAAAAATATATTAGTATTGGTAAGAAAGGCGGAAGATTTTTCAATGGATGATGAATTATTGTTCAAATTCTGTTTGTTCTATGGTTTCTTTGAAGTGCAGGACCCTTGTGTCGTTACTATCAAAGATAAAATATTTTACATCATCTTGCATAGTAGGTAGAGAGAGTCATTGTATTCTTTCCAAAATTTTTGATTTTAATGTTGTAGGGTCAGATATTCCTATTTTTTTAAGGATATTCCAATCGGGCTTTTTGTTGTTGGCTAGTATAAATATAATGTCGAAAATATCTCTTCATTTGTGTCTGCCAAACAATGCGTGTATTTTGTATGATAATAATTGTGGTAAATCTACTATATTGATTGTGGTTGATACTTCAAATTTTTGTAGTAACATTTTCTTTATTGGATATTCAAATCATTGTGCTACGGTATCTATTTTTATCATAATTTTTTCTGTCTCCATACTTGCTAAGTTGTTGTCAAACAGTATTTTGGGGATTTTTATAATACAATGAAATGCTCATTTGTATATATGTCTGATCTCTACAGTGTATCATTCTTGTTCAAGTTTTTTTTTGATTACTGTGGTTATCTTTTCAAATTCTATTTCTGTCAATCATCGATTATCAAAATCTAAATCTTCAGAAAATCTTATGTTTCCGTATCCTATTCTCAGTGCGGTTCATCATATAAAACATAGTTTTTTGGACTCAGGACAAGAAAATATATAGTCCAATATCTTGTATTGCAGATATTCTCTGAGTATATCTTTTTCACGGCTATGGAGCATTGGTGGATAATTTGATTTTATGTATTCTAGATTAAGCATTCTGTTGTACATAAGAGATAAAATCTTCTACTCTTTTTTGAAATGTTTTTGATGGGTACTGTTTAGCATAGTTTTGCATTTTCGCTATATTTGCTTGTTGCATAAATTCATAGCAATCAAATCTTAGTTCTTCAAAATTTTTCTCTGTAGTGATGTCTGGTCTAAAATATAAAAAATCCAGCACAGCTTTTTCTATTTCTGCTATTTTGTAGCTTATATTTCATATTTTTTTGAGTGCATATCCAAAGAGTAAATTTTCTTTGATGGAACGATAGCTAAATTTCCCAAATAGTGTATCAAATGCTTGTGTTTTTTTGCTGGAAACAGCAGTGATAGTAAATACTCATTCAGGTATAAGATGATAGTATGATAGTGCTACTTCCATAGAAATATATGAAGGATTATATATATTGTTGCTTATATAATACAATATATTCTCATCTATAGCAATATCACCAAAAATATATCGTCACTTAATTATTGGTTTGATATATCATTTTTCACTTCGATTTTTTAGATTGAGTTTTGGAAAATCTTCTTCGATCTTTCTGATTTCGTTCAAAGAAATAAGTGTTCTTTTTTTAAATGTTTGATAGAATTCTTGATATTTCATTTCTTAAAAGCATATAAATATATATCTACGAGAAATATAATACTGGTTTTTTATGAAAATGCAAGAGAATATTGTGTTTTCTATGAAAGCTACGAAGTGATATAAAATATACATTTTTCGTCGAAGCTTGCTTCGCGGGGTGCCCCACAATAAAGTATGGGGTTGTATCAACCTGGTACCCTCCAAAAAGGCGGGCAGGCTTTAGTGCTAGGTATAGATACCGCGCACGCTTGCTGCGCGGATGTTTATTTAACTAAACGATATTTTATAGTAGTATAAGTAAGAAAACCACCTTATTTTTCAATTGTATTTTTTTTATCTTTTACTATAACCACTTTGATATACTATTTTATATTGTTTTAAACATATATGAAAATTTCAATCGGCTTTTCATGAGCTGCAGGGACAGGAGTAAATACCTCTGGAATGCTTCTTTGACAACTTCTTTCATCTAAGTGATATGCTATTCTAGGTGATAAAGAATATGCTTCTATCATCAAGGGAGATAATAATGATTTTTTTCTGTATATCTCTGACCCCGCTGAAGACGGGACAGGTCCACATCCCTTCATTACCAAAACTATCGATCATTTTTTTCCATTTGACGAATATTCTGTCACTAAGAATGAAAAGCTCTATACCCTCAAAAAAATCCATAAACTTAAAAAGACTGATATAAAATATAAGAACGTTTATTTCTTCTGAGCAGCATTAAAACTACTTGGTATCGCTCGTGAAGAAGGAGAACAATTATTGGCAAGTCAGTTCTCTGGTGATATATTACAAGATAATATAGCTACGTTGGCTCAATGATATGAATATTTCAAAACTGCTAAATATGATCTTTCCAAAAATATCTGAGCAGCTAAACAGTTTGTCTTTGGAAATGAGATGGTTGGTACGTGAGCGATTGCAGCAGGTATGGACTTTTATTCAGCTTATCCTATGACGCCTGCGAGTTCATTGATTGATGTGATAGTTGAACATAAAGAAGCGACGTTTTTTCAATGAGAAGATGAAATCGCTGTAAGTATGGCGATGCTTGGAGCTAAATTTGCTGGTAAAAGAGCTATGTGCGGAACGAGTGGATGATGATTTGCCCTTATGACAGAATCTATTAGTTTTTCAAATATTGCAGAACTTGGATGAGTATATATCCTTTCACAACGTGATGGTCCAAGTACAGGAACACCTACCTATACTGGTCAATCAGATGTTAATTATGCACTGAATGCAAGTTTTGGTGATACATTTCCTATTGTAATAGCGCCTTCTAGTTTTGAAGAATGATATAATTTAATCTGAAAGGCATTGAATCGATCTGATATCTATCAGCATCCGGTTATCTTTTTGATTGATAAACAATTATCTGAATCTTATATATCTATAGACAAAACTAAATTAATTTCTGAACCTATTTTGAGGGGAAAACTCCAGACAAATGGTTCTGATTGATATAAGAGATATGAACTTACTAACGACGGAATTTCACCTAGTATGTTGCCAGGGACACTCAATGGTGAATTTATTGCTACGTCATATGAACATGAAGAATCTGGTGCAACAACCGAAGATCCGATTATCAAAAAACAACAGCAAGATAAAAGATTCCAGAAACTTGAAACGTTCGTCCAACAAGAATTCACCAAGGATTTTTATGGATATGAAATTATCAATCCTGAAGCTAAAGAATTTTTTGTGACGTTTGGAGTCAATCGTTATGTGATAGAGGAGTATATAAGACTGAAACATCTGAAAAAAGCCTGAAAAATCTGAAAAAAGACCGCAAATAATTTATCAGATTTATCAGATGTTTCTTCAGATTTTTGATTGATAGTTATTAAAGTTTTGCAGCCATTGGATATGAGATTGAAAGAATTTTTGGATGCACATGTAAAACAAATCAAAAAACTTATTTTTGTAGAGATGAATACGAGTGGACAATTACAAACACATATCACCAACAAATGTCTACTCAATGATAAAAAATGGAATAATAAGATTACACATATTAGGAAATATACCTTATATCCAATCTTTGCTGAAGATATTGTATTATAGCGAACAACCTCCTCTTTGTTTCTCCTCCTATCAGAGGAGTTTTCAGCTAAATAACGCCCCTCTCTGTTAGGAGAGGTGGCCTGCCTGCGGTAGGCAGGGGTGAGGTTGCTTGCCAAAAGATAAAAGAGGAGGTTGATTTAAAAAAATAAAATAAATTTTAAAACTTAATTCTACTTCTATGCGTACAAATCTAACCAAAATCCAACGATGTCCATGATGCGGTAACTTTATGATTATGGCTGCTATCAAAGCTGCACTCAAGGAATTGAATATTCCGAAACATAAGGTCGTTATCCTTTCTGGTATTGGATGTGCGAGCAAAATGAGCCAATATATAGATAGTTATGGATGCGAAACTTTGCACGGTAGATCGTTGCCTTTTGCTACAGGGATAAAACTTGCTAATCCTGATTTGACGGTGATTGCGTATGGATGAGATGGTGATGGATATGGAATCTGACTCGGTCATTTTCTTCATTCTTGCAGAAGAGATATCAATCTGACCTATATCGTCGCAAATAATGAAAACTATGGATTGACTACTGGTCAAGCGTCTCCGACAACTCCACTTCACGTCAAAACGAAATCAACTCCTGATGGAAATCAGATATTGCCTTTTGATCCCAATGGGCTTGCAAAATCAGCAGGTTGCGCATATTCTGTCCATATGATAGATAAGGACTTACCATTGCTTACTCAAGCCATTGTAGATGGTATCAAGCACGAATGATTTTCTCATATTGACGTTGATCAGCAATGTCCTTCGCGAAGGAAATGGTAGCAGGTTACAGGTTGCAGGTAGCAGGTTTCTCGTTCTTGATACTTGTTTCCTTCTTTATTGCTATTTAGTTAAAAATATTTATAATATCAATCTAAAAACAAAAAAATAAAAAATATGAATATTTCTTACGTAAAAACTGTTATTGAAAGAGCAAAGAGTTCTTTAGAATCAAGTACTGATGAAACGTATAAACAAGCAATTGAACAAAAAATTTATGATGTTGAATATGCTATATGTTTGGATCAAGAAGTTGGTGATATCTCTCATATTGAAGATACCCGTGAACTAACTCCTTATTTAATTCCAAAAGTAGAGGATCTTGAACAAAGTATTTAATTCTTAATTAATTGTATTATATATCCCCATATTGTGGGGATTTTTTTTCTTTACACTTTTGTCTTGGCCTCATTCCGGCTTTACGGTTTGGTGCCGGAATCCATACAGTATTACAAAGTAATTTAGTAATAGATTCCGGTTGCAACACTTAACACCGGAATGAGGTGATTGGGTGGATATATTGATTCCTGGCTTTTTTATTTACTTGAAAATGCGGACTGATTAATTAACAATAATTTATAATAAGCCAAATACATTTACTGTTAGTTGCTAGTTTTTAGTTGTTAATTGAATTCTTATGTTTCAAATCGAATATTCAGCCAATCTGAAATGAGAAGTTCATATTTCATGAAGCAAAAACGCTGCATTGCCTATCGTTGCTGCAAATTTGTGTATTGATAATGCTGTGACGTTGCTCAATAAACCAAACATCAAAGATATAACATCTATAGAAACTTTAGCTAAATCGGCGATTGAAAGGTCCAAAGATTTTTTTGATCTGACTGATGATCTTGCGAAGAAATTTAGAGCGTCTATCTTGCTTATTCCCTTTGGATTGATCAAATACGGAAAAGTTAAGTTTGTGGGAAGTGGATGATGTAATATAGGAAAAAGACCATTGGATATGTTTGATGATGCTTTAGTTAAAGCGGGTATTAGTATCCAAGAAGGTGAATTCAAGGAATTTGAGATAACCGGGAAACCTAAAAAAAATATTATGCTGCAATGATTTTCTGTGACTGCCATCGAAGCATTGTTGACGTATCTAGCGTTCGCAAATAATTTTGATTATTCCATAAATATCTATCAAGTTGCTATTGAACCGCATGTCAGAAATTTAATTGAGTTCCTCAATAGTGTCGGTGCAGATATTCATTTGAATGTTGATCATAGCATTGTTGTCAATCCATCCAAAATCGATGTTCAGAATAAAGAATTTTCTATTATTTCAGATTATATAGAAGCAGGGACGTATTTTGCTATCGGTGCTGGTGCAGATAATTCAGAATTGCTTATCAAAGGATGTAATGTTGATGATCTTTCTGCATTGTATAGTATCGCTGATAAAATTGGTATAGATTTTAAAATCCTTGATAAACAAACAATCAGAGTAAGTTCTAAAAATAAACATACATATCAGGCCGTGAAATTTGAAACGAGAACATATCCTTGATTTCCTACTGATCTTCAATCGATTTTCTGAACTTTGCTTACTCAGGCAAATGGAGTGTCGAAAATATTCGAAACACTTTATGAAGGAAGATTTAATTATCTGACAGAACTTGAAAATCTATGAGCGAAAATTGAAATCCTCAATCCTCATCAAGCGATTGTTATTTGACCTACAAAACTTAGAGGCGGATATGTCTCTACTACTGATCTCAGATGTGGAGGAGCAATGGTGCTTGCTGGAATTATGGCTAAATGAACAACAAACATTATGAATGAAGACATTATTGCGAGAGGATATGATGATATAGTTACTAAGTTGCAAAATATTTGAGCTAAGATCAAAACTGTTTAATTTACCATATACTATGTTTTTTACTTTATAATCTTTTCTTATGAAAAAAATTTTGTTTTGTTTATTTTCTTTTTCAATTTTCGGTTTTGCTTTTGCTGCTGCATGAACTATAAATGTTGCTACGGATGATAAAGTAGCTGATGTAGAACGAGTACCTCCTATACAGACGTCTGTACAATATACATTTAGTGAAAGTGGAGTCAAAAACTTAGTTACTCAAAAAAATGCATTATTACAATTGAATTGTAATGGAACAGCTCTTTTACAATCATTATGATTTGGTGCATCAACGAGAAAACTCTTTTCCGTTGGGATCGAAGAAAGTTGATATGAATATACGTTTGATGTAAAGAATTGTAGTTTGCGAGGAAATAAAGTCGATGCAAATTATGCGTATAATAAAACACTTACGGAAAAAGAAGCATTAGCGTTTGCAGAAGCATTTATGAAAGATTGATTTCTCAAAGATAAGGTATTTTATAAATTAGGTAAGGCTTTTGTTTTGTATAAAAATAGCAATGGTCCTATGTATCCTATGATAAAAGACTCAACATCAAATGATTCCAATGATTTGTCTGATATAGAGATTGATACCAATGATGCTGGAGCTGATATTGTACCAGAATATACTTCGTTTTCTATTATGTATCCATATGTAATCAATGGGCAAGAAGTACGAGAACAATATGGTAGCAGAGTAGGAATGACGTTGGAAATTTCAGCTGATGGTGTGATGAGTATGAATGCAAGACTTCTCCCATTTAAGGCAGCTAAAAGAAATTCTGAAAAACTTAGCGGTGATGATGCAGTAAGAATTCTTAAAAATGGCTGAAATTCTCCGTTCTATGCACAAACCACTACTCCTATACAATTTGCTGCACCGCAAAAGGTATTGGTGCTTTTCAATCTTCGAAGAGATAATAAAACATATTTATATCTTTCTTCTGGTATCGGACTCAAGTCTGATGTTAAACAAGATCAACGAGCTCAACAACCATATACTATGATTTTATCTGATTATAAAATCGGTAATAACGCTCAATAATATTGAGAACTTAGAACTTAGATCTTAGAACTTAGAGCTTAGAACTTAGAATTTAGAGCTTAGAACTTATATTTTTTTCTATCTTTTATTTTTTACTATTCTATGAAGAGAATAAAACGAATCGTCATTTTTACGTTATTTCTTGATATGCTGGGGATGACTATCATGATCCCTGCATTTCCGAATTTGGTAGAATATTATCATACGAGTTATTTTATGATATCACTTGGGGTGACGTTATTTTCTTTGTTTGGATTGTTTTCTACGCCAATATTATGAGCGATATCTGATAAATATGGGAGGAAACCTGTGCTTTTGGTTTCAGTAATTTCTAGTCTGATAAGCTATGGATTGATTTGGATTTCATGAAATATTCGAATTTATCTACTTGCAAGGATCGTAAATGGTGCTGCCGCATGAAATATCAGTTCTATACAATCTATCCTTAGTGATATTGCCGTAGATCATAAAGAACGTACAGCTAATTTCTGACTGTTTGGAGCAATATTCGGATTTTGATTTATTATCGGTCCAGCCATAGGAGGTTGGTTGTTGTGATATGGAGTTAAAATGCCCTTTATCATCAGTTTTTTTCTTTGTCTTCTCAATGTCCTTTTCATTGTTCGATGACTTCCCGAAACTAATAAACTTTTGGTCAAGGCAAAAAAAATCTCAATCAATATTATCAGTATTTTTAAAAATATGTTTGTTTCTAAAGAAAAAAAAGAATATCTGGTTTTCTTTCTTATTAATCTTGCCTTGATGGTATATCAAATGTCGTTTGTTCTTTTTCTCAGTGAACGTTTTGGAATGTCAGGAGAAAAGAGTTGATATGTTATGGCTTTGATAGGTCTCGTGATGGTTATCAATCAATGATTTTTGCTTAAACTCTGGCTTAAAGCATTTAGTAATAAACGTTTGGTCGGTATAAGTATTGTCTGAATGATTCTGTGTTATGGTGGGGCATTCTTTTCTGGGTCGATATGGCTAATTATTACTTTTGTTGCCGTGAGTGGTGTGTTTCAATGAATTTTTCGTCCGGTATTTCAAAATATGATACTGGGCAATAATCAAGATATTGGTCTGATCAATGGTAATATGGCTGCACTTGCCAACTTGGCAAATATTTTCTGACCACTTGTCGGCGGATATATTATTGATCTAGGTATGTCACCTTTTTGACTCGTTGCATTGTTGTTGATAGTTGCCTATATCTATGCTATACTAAACCGCTTTGGAAATCATAAATTATTTCACTTCGTTCATACTTTATGTTTCCGCAGACGGCCAGCATAACTCTCGCATCCCCGGTAATTACCGGGGCGGTCGAGTATAAAAAATATCTCCATCGTAATATAGCCTAATTGCTTACTTTCCCTTGAAATTTCTGAGTAAACAACTAACAATTAACTTAATGAAAAACTAAAAGTGAAAAATGAAAAACGTAGGAATTGTATATATAACTATTGTAATATATAATAGTTCATGATATATCTAAGTCCTTCATTATTCATTATTCATTATTCATTTTTAATTATTATTTTTTAAAATGGTTTTACGTCCAGGGTGATTCCCCGAATATAGTCCAGCAGAACAGTTGGTGTTTGATGAAATCAAAAAGATTATTGAAGCTAATTATAGCCAATACGGTTTTGCCCATATAGAGACTCCTGCAGTAGAAGCTAATTCTGTATTACTTGCCAAAAATGGTGAAGATGCGGGAAAGCAGATTTTCTGATTATATGGACTAGCACAAGGTAATGAAGACACTAAAGACTATGCATTACATTTTGATTTAACTGTTCCGTTTGCGAGATATATTTTAGATTGGGAACAAGAGATTACTTTCCCATTTAAACGTTATCAAATCCAACCTGTTCGAAGAGGAGAAAGATCGCAGAGAGGGAGATTCAAAGAATTTCGACAGTCAGATGTAGATGTTATTCGAAGGGATGAAGGACAAGGGACAGGGAATGAAGTGTGAAAAAATTTGTATTATGATGCAGAAATGCTCGTAGTGATTGCCAAGACCTTACATGAAATTGTCGCTAAGTTTTTGTGAAATAAGCCGTTTACTTTACATATGAATAACAGATATCTGCTTGCATGATTTTTTGCTCAATTTGATGAAAAGGTTGTTCCACAGTTATATAATCTGCTTGATAAATATTATAAAATATCATTTGAAACCTTCAAAGAAGCGCTTGCAGAATTGGTTTCTGTTTCTGAGGTAGAAAAAATAGTAGCTTTTGTACAATGTAACTTTGATCGTCTAGATCCTAATCTTGTAGACAATGATCTCTATCGTAGATGATATGCAGAATTGAAAGAAGTACTTCGTTTTGTCGATGGACTCAATCAAGAAAAAAAATATACCATCGTTTGGGATCCTTGTATTATCAGAGGTTTGGACTATTATACCGGTACAGTCTATGAAACGCTTTTTGACGATGATATCGCTTTGGGAAGTATTAGTTCCGGAGGAAGATATGAAAATCTTACGGGGTACATCAATCCCAAAAAAAGCAATTATTCCTGAGTAGGTGGAAGTATCTGATTGTCTAGAATTGTCTATTTAATTTTGGAAACCATGAAACCTGAACATACAACAAAAATTGAATATTTATTTGTACATTTTTCAGAGACGATACAGGATATTCTTATGCTTGCAAATATCTTTGTCAAGGAAGGGAAAACTATAGAAGTCTATCCTTCTGCAGATAAACTAGGCAAACAATTTACTTATGCAGACAAAAAATGAATCCCTCATGTTGTTCTCTTGGGTGAAGGAGAAAAAGCAAAAAAAATATATAAGATCAAAAATATGAAAACGGGTGATGAAAACGAAATTGGACTTTAAACGCTTAGATGATTAGACGCTTAGAACTTAGAGCTTAGGACTTAGAACTTAGAGCTTAGAACTTAGGACTTAGAGCTTAGAAATTAGAAATTAGAAATTAGAATATTATTGTTAGTTGTTAACTTTTAGTTGTTAGTTATAAAGTATGTCATTGCTTCAATTTGTCATTATTATTGCTGCGGTTGTATTCATTCTTTTTGGATTGGATCTCTATAAGCGTAAAAAGATGAATATCTTACACTTCATCGTCTTTTTTTTGTGAGGTGGTATGGTTATCTTGTTTGGATTCAATCAAACTTTGCTAAATAAATTTTGAATGTTTTTTGGTATAGCAAGAGGTGCAGATTTATTAGTTTATATATCGCTTATTGTGTTATTTTACTTCTATATCGATGTGCTCAATAAACATACTAAAGATAAATTTCAGCTTACCAGACTTATTTCACAAGAAGCTATCAATGTATGATACTCCGAAAATAAGGAACAAATTGCCTCGCGACGCAATAGTGGTGAAAAAGATGATTTTATCTTTAATATTAGAGTCTATAACGAAGAAAAAGCTGTTGGCAAGGTTATAGATGAAATCATTGATGCAGGATTCAGAAAAATAGTTCTTATCAATGATGGCTCGAGTGATACTACACTGTCGGTACTTCAAGAGAAAAAGAAAAAATATCCTAATGCTCTCATTATTATCCTTAATCATACCATAAATAGGTGAGGTGGAGCAGCAAATCAGTCCTGATATAATTTCATCAAAAAATATGGTGATGAACTCAAAATCAAATGGTTTGTGTGATTCGACTCCGATGGACAGATGGATATAAAAGATATGGAAACATTCATCAAACATATTCATGCTGATCAAAAACTTGGATTGGACTTGGAAAATAAAAGACCGGACTTATATCTCGGCTCGAGATTCATTGAAGGAAGTAAGGTAGATAATATGCCAGGTGCTAGAAAAATTATTCTTAAGATTGCGAAATTAGTGACGAGAATTTTTTATGGGACTAAAGTTACTGATCCACATATTTGATATAGAGTTGTGTCACTTTCTGCTTTGAGAAAATTTATTTTGACTGCAGATGGTATGCATTATGCCAATGAAGTAAATGAACAGATAAAAAGACATCATATGAAATATAGAGAAATACCTGTTCATATAAAATATACTCAAGATACCCTTCAAAAGGGTCAAAAAAATTCTAATAGTATAAGACTTGCTATGGAGATGATTTATAAGAAATTTTTTTTCAGATAATAATTCATTGATTACTTGATTACGAATTTCGGATTACGAATTTTAAATCCGCAATGCGTAATTCGCAATTGTTTAATTTGTTAAATTATAGAAAATGATTGATCTCAAAAAAGTCCGCGATGATATTGCGGCATATAAGAAAATTTGTGAATATAAAGGGAAACAGATTGATGTTGATTTGATTATAACATTAGATGATGAAAGAAAAGAATTGCAAAAAAAAATTGATGAGTTGAAATTTCAACAAAGACAACTTGCTGAAAAAAAAGATTATGAGTGAGCTAAGGCGTTGAAAATAGATGTTCAACAACTAGAAGAATCATATGCTAAAATAGAAGAACAACTAACTCCTTTGTTGTTAAATATGCCGAATTTTTATCATCCTGATACACCTATAGGAAAAGATGAGACAGAAAATGTTGTTACTAAAACAGTATGAAATTTGCCAAAATTTGATTTTACTATCAAAGACCATGAAGAACTTGGGAAGCTTCGAGATATTATTGATAAAGAAACCGCTGCCATTGTTTCTGGTTCTAGATTTACTTATATCAAATGAGATCTTGTTTTGTTACAAATGGGAATTATAAAATTTGTATTTGATACATTATGAAATCCAAAAATTCTTCAATGAATAATCAAAGAAAAAAAACTTGCCATCAAAGATACTCCTTTTATTCCTGTTCTTCCTCCTGTAATTATGAGTATGGGAGTAATGGAAAAAATGTGAAGACTTCATCCTATGGATGAAAGATATTGTCTTCATGAAGATAAACAGGTATTGGTGTGAAGTGCAGAACATACTATGTGATCTATGTATATGGACCATATGTTTGAAGAAAAAGAATTGCCTATTCGTATGATAGGATATTCAACAGCATTTAGAAGAGAAGCATGAACATATGGTAAAGATGTAAAGGGTATTATTAGAGTTCATCAATTCGATAAGATGGAAATGGAAACATTTTCTACTCCTGAAACTGGATGAGATGAACAAGAACTTATTGTATGATTGCAAGAATATATGATGCAAAAATTAGGTTTACCTTATCGTGTAGTGGAATGCTGTACTTGAGATATGGGTGATATTGATTATAGACATGTCGATATAGAAACCTATATGGCAGGTCAGTGAACATATAGAGAAACGCATACATCTGATTGGATGACTGATTATCAGTCACGTAGATTAAATACAAGAGTAAAAAAAGAAGATTGAACCAAAGAGTTTGTACATATGAATGATGCAACAGCTTTTGCTATGGGCAGAATTATGGTCGCTATCATAGAAAATAATCAACAAAAAGATGGGATAATCAAAATCCCTGACGTATTAGTGCCGTATATGGGGAAGAAGATTATTGGAAAATAAATATTTTTATTTTTTCTCTTTTCATGAAAAAGGAAAAATCATGTGGTGGTATTGTTTTTCGTAAAGTTCAATGAACTATAGAATTTTTGATTATTCAACAAAGACAAGGTAATCACTGGGCTTTCCCAAAATGACATGTAGAAATAGGGGAGTCTGAACAACAGACTGCGTTGAGAGAAATTTATGAAGAAGTAGGATTATCGTTAGATATTATCCCATGATTTCAGGAAAGTGTTTTTTATATTGATCATATGACTCCGGCAGAAAAGACAGTAGTTTTCTTTCTTTGTGATGCTGGTTCGTGACAAGTTATCATCTCCGATGAATTACAAAATTACCTTTGGCTTGATTATGACCATGCATTACAGCAATTGACTCATCATGATTCTAGACAAGTTTTAACTAAGGCATATAATTTTCTTATACAATAAAAAAACCGGCTTATAAAGCCGGATAATAATGTGTATAAAAATGTTTATTGAATTAACGATACATTTTCCAGAAATTCTACTGGAATTGATACTTCTTGGCCAAAGCCAATTAGACTTAAGACGTGATCGGGAGAAATTTTTTTTACCTGACCGACAGTTTTTAATTTTCCTGATGGAAATAAAGAATCACTGTCTATATTTCTTTTAGCTAAATAAGCTGGTGTTGTTTCTTTGAATTCAAAGAGAATTTTGTTTAATTGCTCTTTTTGTAAGAATTCAAGGATACCAATTTTCACCTCTGTTTTTTGATTTTTAAATGTTTTAGCCATATTTTTTTTGTTTTTTTGTTTTATTTCTTATAAATATTTTATATTGAAAGTCAAGTATTAATAAAAAAAAGCCTCATTTGAGGCCTTTCAACGGAACTGGAGCTTTCGCTTGGTTATATAGCCAGAGTGGATATGGAGGCACCTGTGAGACCTGCCTACCGCATGCAGGTTTGCCCCGACAAGTCGGGGTTGCAGACCCGTAAAAATAAAACAAAAAAAGCTTCCATTCAGGAAGTTTCTTTTGATGACGGAACTAAGAGTGTCGCTTGGTTATTTTCACTAGAGTAATTAAGGCACCTGTGAGATTCGAACTCACGAACCAAGGTTTTGCAGACCCGTCTATTAGACCACTCTAGCAAGGTGCCATTTTGGTCGTGCTGCATATATACGAATTTGTTTGCTCTTTTCAATTATAAATTCAGAATATGTACTATATTTTACTATTTGGTTCTAATTTTTATCTTCTCAATGTCTTAATCTCTCTATCCATTTGTTTTTTGATATCTTTTTCCTTGAGAACTTGTTTCTTTTCTATTTTTCTCATGAGTTTAGCTACTCATATTTTTATTTTGATCAAGCCACGTTTATTGATGAATATCTCTAGTGGGATTATCGTTGTCCCTGATTTATCGAGCGCCGAAGATATTTTCGCTAGCTCCTTTTTGGTGACTAGTAATTTCCTTTTTCCTTTAGGTTGATAACCGGGCACTAACGCATATGAAGTTTTTTCGTATAAAGGCACATCCATATTTATAATCCATAATTCTTTATTGTCTAATCTCACGATACTATCTTTGATATTCACATGGCTTGCTTTGATTGATTTGACTTCGTGTCACTTCAAAATGATTCAGGCTTCGTATTCCTTATCTATCTGATAATCATGATATGCGTGTCTATTTTTGGTTATTACTTTCATATAAAGATTAATGAAAAGTGAAAAGTGAATAGTGAAAAATGTTGGTATTTTTTATATATAAATATTTTCCTTCATTTTTCATTTTTAGTTATTCATTATTAGTTATTATTTAGCATCTACTCGATTTATTTTGGTATTTCCTGCTCAGAGATTTATGTAGATTTGTAGTGTTGCTTTGGCATTTGTAATGTTCTGTGATTGGAAATAATGACCTGAAAGTGTATCGAATTCTGGTGTTTCGAGTATACCTACGAGGTGTTTGTAGTACATTATTACCCCGATATCATTAGGAATATCCAAATTCACATTTGCTGCAGCGCCTTGGATTTCTATCTTATTTCCTGAAAGTACGTTTCCTACTTTTATGGTGATATCGTCGATTCCTGCGTGAAATTTACATGTTTTTCGTTGAAAGGTAGATAAATCGATAGTATGTATTCAGAAAAAATTCTTGATATAGAGAAGGTCAAATGTTGTGGTATCCGGAATTGTTAAATCCATAGTACTAAGATATTTTTGGAGTAGATTTCGATTGGTATCTTCATTCAATTTGAGATATGAAGCATTTCCGTTATTTCCTCAAGAAATCAATAATTTTCTATCTGAATTCCACGTTCATTTGAGTGTTGTTCCTGTCTCACTTCCTTCAATAGATGAATTGCTGATCAATGTTTGAATATAAAAATTGTGTATTGTACCTGTCGTCTCAGCAAAATTATAGGTGATTGGTTCTCCTGATTGTCGTTTGCTTGATGGATTGAGTGATGTGTAGATATTTAAGGTAAACATTCATCACCAGATAGTCATGAAAATAATCAGTCAGAATAATTTTCCAAATATTCCTCTATAACTTCGGATGATAATAGAACTCAATATGATGATGATTGGGAATATCTGATGCAGTTTAAAACTATTTACTGAAAGTGTTAATATCCCTGTAGATTCTCCCAACATGAGAAATCCTATAGCAAGTAATGCTATGATCGTCAATGTTCTGAAAAATCCATGTATCCTTTGTTTTTTATACACAATTTTTTCTACAATTTGTACTATGGGTCTTTCGATGATTTGCGGTTGTGGAGGAGTGTATACCGGTGTTGTCTTTTTTATCTCAGGTACTTGTTCATTATTTTCTTCTTCAAAACTTTTCCCCAGTTCCTTTTCTATAAAATTTTTCGCTTCTACCATACTAAATAACTAACAACTAAAAACTAACAACTAATAATTTTAGTGTTTTTTTAAAATTTTATTTCTTCTGGTTTGATTCTTATTTGCTTCATATCATCTCTGGTTCTAAGCGTTATTGTTCCATCTGTTGGGTCAATGCTTTGATGATCAACTGTGATACAATACGGCGTTCAGATCTCGTCTTGTCTACGATAACATTTTCCTATGTTTCCACTATCGTCGAATTCGCACATATGATTCTTGCTCAATTTTTTGTAGATATCGTGTGCCATTTGGACCATCTTTTCGTCTTTTTTTACTAATGGTATAATAGCAAATTTTATCGGTGCAATATTTTTATGAAATCTTGCTACGACTCTAGATGCTTCATTCCCATTTCCATCAGTATATGTTTCTTCATCGTATGCGTCTATCATCGTGGTTAATATAGCTCTTGTTAGGCCTCGACTTGGTTCTATAACGTGCGGAACATATCTTTTTCCCGTATATGGATCATTGTATTGTAAATCTTTTCCTGAAAATTGCATATGCTGTTTGAGATCATAATCTGTTCTATAGGCGATACCTTGTAATTCTCCCCAACCCCATGGAAATTCATATTCCACATCACAGGTTCATTTGCTGTAAAAGCTTAGTTCGTCTTTGTCATGATCTCTAAATTTCAATTTATTTTCTTTGATTCCTATTTCTTCGATTCGTCGTTTTTTACTAAGTGCTTTTCGCTCTTCAAATGATTTGAGTCCGACTTCTTCGTTATTTTCTACAAAATATTCTATCTCCATCTGATAAAACTCTCTCACTCTAAACATAAAATTTCCTGGAGTGATTTCATTTCTAAATGCTTTTCCAATTTGGCCTATACCAAATGGTATCCTGCTTCTTGTAGTGTCTAATATATTCTTGAAATTAACGAAAATACCTTGTGCTGTCTCTGGTCTAAGATAGATATCGGTTCCTTCACCTTCTATTACTCATTGTTCAGTTTTAAACATACCATTAAATTTTTTGGGTTCAGTCCAATCTACTGCTCCACATTTTGAACATTTTATTTTTTTATTGGTAATATACTCGAGAATATCTTCTGGTGGGGTTTTTTCCGCTGCCCAATTTTTGGGAAAATCTTTATCTTCTGATTTTTTTTGATACTCTTCTATGATATGATCAGCTCTATATCTAGATTTACATTTTTTACAATCAATTAATGGTTCGTTGAATCATGCTACATGTCAACTAGCTTCCCAAACTTTGGGATTCATCAAAATCTGAGAATCTAATCAGATAATATCTTCTCTTTCTTGGATAAAATATGTTCGTCGGTTGTTTTCTATATTTCTTTTGATTTCTACGCCGTATGGGCCTAAATCTCGTGCATTTGCTAAACCTCCATAAATATCTGATCCTGGATAAGCAAACCCTCTTCTTTTCGCTCGAGCTACGATAGTGTCTAAACTAAATCACATACTATACTGTTAAAATGTTAAAATGATACATTGTTTAATTGATGTATTCTGGTGTATATATAGAAAAACAACTCCTTTTTTCAATTCATAATTGTATTTAGCTACAAGTCTAAAGTTCAAAGCATAAAGCTGTAAAATATCTTCTGAATTTAACTGTTTTATCCTATAAAACTCTCTAGCAATATGTTTATCCCGATTCATTCATATTCATTTCGTTTTCAACAACAATATTTCATCGGGATTGTACCGATACTACAATTCACGAAATCTACATATCTATCTTGCTTTCACATCTATCTTTTATCCCTATATAATCTGCATTCTAAGTCGGTACAAAAAAAGTCCTCTAAAATTTGCTCATAATCCTCAAAAAGCATAGTTCTTGTTTTTTGTTGAATTATGGGCAAATTTCCTCCTTTAAAAAAAGTCCTCTAAAATTTGCATTATTTTCAATTCTGAGTATACTTATATTAGGAAGAAGGTCTTGTATATGATTATAATGCGATGCACTATCAGTCTACTTGCTATATTCTAGTGTTTTCCACTATAAGCTCCGTATCTAAAAGCGCTACCAAAAACAAAAACAAAACTGCCTATTATTTACCCTTTTACCGTAGCATTCAAGCTTTTATTTACTTCTTGTAGTATTCATTAGTCTATATGGTATTGTCAAAAACTGGTTTATACCATTTGCGTATATGTTTGCTTGTATCGTATTTGTTGTGTTTTGCTTCGGCAAACAAAATCTCTACTTTGCTAGTATAATAGTAAAGATCTGATTCATACAACGTTTCATATAGGGTTCCTTCTTCTTATCCTATTACTATTATCTACTTTCCATACCATATATTCGTTTATACTGATATATGCTATAGGAAGGAGGTCATGAAAAACTACGTTGTTACCCTTCAATAAGGTAAACAATTGTTCTTGAAACTGCTAATCGCATAACTTATGTACTTCAACGTTATCATGGTATACTAGCCTGGCCACGATAATTACAGTGTATTAGTGTATGTTGTTGGTTCCCTACTGCTAGTCAAAACGATTCTTGAATTGGTCATTTATGTTTCTGCAAAGCGATATACGTTACTGTTAGTTATTAGTGTTCTTCTTCCTTTAAAAATCTGCTTTTGTGGATTTTTTTTGTTTATTGATTTTTCTTATTAAAAGTTTATATTTTTATCATATATCATTTATCATCTATCATTTATCATTGTTTTGTTATGGATTGTATATTTTGTAAAATAGTTGCTGGAGAGATTCCAAGCGTGAAAATATGGGAAAATGATCATTTCATAGCTATATTAGATGTTTTTCCTAGTGTCAAAGGAATGACATTGGTACTGCCAAAACAGCATCATGATTCTGATGTACTTGCTATGAATGATGAGCTGTATTCTGATTTCTTTCTTGCAGCAAAAAATGTGGCTACTGTGCTAAAAAAGTGATTATGACTTCATAGAATAGCTATCGTAATGGAATGAATGGGTATAAATCATGCACATATCAAGCTTTATCCCTTGCATGGTGTAGGTCCAGAATGGAAAGAATATCGAGCAAAAGATCCTATTTTCTTTGAACAATATGAAGGATATCTTTCTACACAATTAGGCCCAAAATCTGATATGGATGAATTACAAAAAATTGCCGATGAAATAAATATAAAAACAAAATAAACTTTTATTATTTTGTTAAAAAAAAGATGACAGATACTATTGATTATGCAGATAGAAATTTGAGGGTATGAATAAAGCTATGATATATCGAACAAAAATTAAAAGAAGTATATCTTTTTACGGATCAACAAATTTTGGATGTTTTTCGTCATAATATAAAAGATGATATTCTTTCCAAAAACACTGAAGACGAGGTACATATATTTGAACAGGTTATTGCTGATGTAGAGCTACAATATGCTAAAACACCTATGGAAATATCTATCAATGAATATTTGTATGAAAATTTGATGAGTGTAGAATTTTTTGACAGCGAAAAAAGAAAACAAGCTATTATTGATAATGTAGATACTACTCTTGATGGTCAAGATACAAAAGTTGTTACGTATATGGATTTTCTGCCAAATGGAACATATTCTGATGAATTACTTGCTCCAAATCTGCAAAATTATCTTGATCAACATATCAATGATTTCTTCGTTATTCATATAGATGAAGATATGGTAATAGATGAAACGAATAAAAGCAAAATCAATTCAAAACTTGTTCAACATTATATTTCTCGAACACGCATGATGACTGGTATAAATTTCTATGTTTTTGTTCAAAAAGATGGTGCAAAAAAAATTGTTGTTGGTACCCAAAAAGGAACGACAGGAGAAACAAATAATTATTATTTCGGCGAATTAGCTAAAGAAAATAATGCTACTAAGGTGACGATTCCTTTATCAAGTTTTATAAAAAATTCGTAAGTAGTTTTACTTTCTTACTATATTTTCTCATGTTTACTTTCCCAGAATTACTTTTGCTTTGGACGGCATTCTTTATGCTGGTTATTGGACTGCCTATGTTGTTTGTTCCAAAGACATTTAGATCTATTATGGAAAAAACCCTTAAAAATTCTGACATTATCAGAGTATGGGCTTTTATTACTATGATTATCTGATTTCTCTTCTTGAGTGTGTATCAAAAATTCAGTAATGGTCGAGCTATGTTCTTCTCTATCTTTGGATATATTTCATTAATCAAGTGAGCAGTGCTAATGCGATTTCCTACTATGGGATACAAGAAGTATACATGGTTCTATTCAACGTCTACATGATCTCTTGTTACTTCATTACTTATTCTCCTATTTTCTCTTTTCACTATCTGGGTAGCACTTATGAAAATTTAATTGAGAATTGAGAATTGAGAATTGAGAATGAATGATGTGTATTATGTAACATAACATATAAAAAGGACGGCTTATGTCGTCTTTTTCTTTATATCTAAAATATTGTATTGACTTTATTATTTAAATACATAATCTAGTAAAACTATTCCAACTTTTCTTATATAAATTCTTAATGAACATCCGCGCAGCAAGCGTGCGCGGTATCTATACCTGGCACTAAAGTACCAGGTTGATGCAACCCCATACTTTAGTGTGGGGCACCCCGCGAAGCAAGCTTCGACGGAAAATCTAGATTTTAACTACTTATATCTACTTATGACATGTTCTGATTTAACGGTTAAAATGCATGGTAAAGTTACCGTCTGACCTAAATCTCAGGTAGTTATCCCCAAAGACGTAAGAGACCTTTTGCATATCAAACCTGGTGATGATTTGATGATTATTTCCAAATGAGATGTAGCAATCGGGATGATTAAGTCGGACGATGTTCCGGGGTTTCTCCAGTATGTGCATTCAGAATTAAAAAATTAAAAAATTAAAATATTAAAAGATTTTATTTGTTGTAGAGGTATTATGAAAAAAATAGTTCTTATAGTAGTAGTTATGCTTTCATCTTTTTTGTTTGCTGGATGTGGGAAACAAGTAGATGATACCTTGATTTCTACTGGTAGTGTGCAATGATTTACTACTTCGTATACGGTATGAAGTTCTTCTTCGTTTCAGAAAGCGTTGTATGGGACCGTTATTTCTGATAGTACAAAAAATGTTCTCACAAATAGGTGAGGTGTTTTGGAATATCTCAATTGTCAGCCTGGTAAACAGGTGTATAGGGATACGATTATAGCAAAGATACAAGCAAATCCTGATGATATGAATTATCAAAATTCAACAATCCAGTTATCAACTTTGCAAGAGCAATTGAATACTATGACTACTATTTTTTCACTGACGGAAGATACCTTAGCTCTTCAAGAAAATATTCTTCAGGATCAGTATACGAACAATAAAACATTACTTTCAAATTTAGAAAAATCTGAATGATATACGGATTCTTCTCTTGAATATCAGGAGGACCTTCTGGATCAACAATATGATTCTCTCAAAACGGCAAAGACTATTGACTTGAATAAAATGCAAACCAGCATCTCTACCGCATATAAACAATATATGATTATGATCAAGGATGCATTGAAAAAAGTTAATGATGTGTTTTCAAATACTAGCTATGTTCTTACTGATAAACAACAGGTGCTTGATGAATATTCTGATCTAAAATCTAAAGTTTCTGATACGATGACAGCGAGTGAATTTTCTCGTTATCTTTTAGATATGTCAGATCTTATGTCATTGGCTGCGAGCAGCATCAGTGCTTCATCACCATCTAGCTCATTACCTCAAGCGAGCAGTGTCTGACCTTCTCTCGATGGACTGTATACTATTTATACTACCTTATCTACTACGCTTTTGTGAACTAAATCAGCTTTTGATACCCTGGCAGCTTCGTATGATTCAGTAAAAAACACCTACAATACTCAGATAAAAAGTGCTGATATCAATGCTAATAATCTTGAAAACAACACAGCTAAATCGACTGCTTTACAGCTTGAAAATCAAAAAACTAGTTTACAGTTGGCTCAGAAAACATTAGCTAATCAGCTCAATGTGTCTGATGATAGCCAAGCTATTCAGCTTGCTAGTTTAAAGAATCAAATACTTACCTTAAAACAAAATATCGCTGTCTTGTCTAATTCAATTGGTGGTGAAGTTCTGTATGCAGGTGTCGATGGTGTCGTTAAAATGAAAGCTATCTGAGCTGATAATAAAGTTGCTCCCAATACCTTGCTCTGTCAGATATCTCCTACAAATTTAGGAAACCTTAGTCTGCAAATATTTTCGTATCAGAAATTGCCTCTCGGAAGCAAAGTCAGTATTTTTACTGATCAAAGAAAATTGCTTGGTACATCAACACTTGTATATGAATATCCCTATAGAGATGCCGTAACCCAAAATTATATTTATGAAATACCAGTCATCAAATTTCCGCTCAAAGAAAATGAAAAAGTGCTTGTCATGTCTTCACAACTTGCGGATAAAAACCAGATACGAATTCCTTTACAATATATTAGTCCGAGACTTGAAGGTAATCTCATCAGACGTAAAGTAGAAAGCGGTGTTCAGAATGTCTACGTGACCTTGTGAGATATTAATGATAGTTATGTACAAGTATTGAGTGGACTGAACATGGGGGATGTGATAGTACAGTAATTTTTATATATTAGTTACTAATAATGTTTGGTAAATTAAAAGAGATAGAAAAATGATTAGATAAAATTAGGACATGATGGGAACAAAGAAAGATTCAAAAAGAAATAGCAGAAACAGTTTTACAACATAGTAAAAAAGTTGCAAAGGCTGCTTCACTATATGGAAAACATTTTCCAAATCTTAATATGGAAAAGTTAATTAAGATGGCTAAATGGCATGATGTTGCAGAATATAAGGAGAAAGATTATGTTCCTTGAGAAATCACCAAAGAAGAAAAATATAAAAGAGAAATGGCTGTCATTACTGAACTTCAGGAATATTTTTGAAAAGAATGCGAGTTGTGTAGTATTCGGATGGAATTTGAAGAAGAAAAAACGCCTGAAGCTATCTTGGTCAAACAGCTTGATCAATTGGATGCTGCTGTCCAAGCTATGGAATATGAAAAACTCTGATATGATAATGTTACAAATTTTTATCCTTATGCAATGTGAAAACTGAGTGATCCGGTTTTAATCAAAATTTTGAATATCTTGTTAAAAAAAGAATATCCTCATATTAATTCGTATGATCAGTATTTTACACTTTTGAAGTGTAATGGTGATGAAGATATATTTAGAAAAGAAATGGAAAAATATACAGCATAAAAAATAGTGCAATAAAATTTTATTTTTACTTTTTCTATAATGTCATTCTCTGCATATATTAAAAAATTGTCAGATATAAATTATTTGCCTTCTTTAGAAGAAGTTCGTTTTGAATATGATCAAATGATAAAAAATAGAGATTATATATATGTTAGTGCAAAAGATATCTGACATGAAATTATAACTAAAGAATTAGTAGAACAGCTTGCTATTTATTTAGGTCCTTATTGAAATGTTTTAGAAGTTGGAGCATGAAATGGTAAACTTTGATATCACTTAGAGAAAACAAGGCAAAAATTATATAATAATATGTGTATGTATCATGCAGTAGATATATGACGAGAACATGAATGGCCAAATTCTTCTATGATTGAAAAGATATCTGATAAAGAATGAATAGAAAAATATCAGCCGGATATTATTATTGCAGCGAATCTTGCTAAACATCCTTATTATCTTTTACCTAAAAACTTTCGTGAACAGAGAAGTATTCTTGAAAGAAAGACCATTACCCATGATGAGACTATTTGGAAACCCGCTCAAGAAGAATTAAAATCTATGGAAGTTTTGCTTTCTGCAAAAGAGAAGGAATTAGATATGACTTATTATTGGAGGCAGTATCAAAATATTAAAGAATATATTCTTATTTGATCTGTGTGGAAAAGATGAAGCCTAGAACAAACCTTTTGACTAAAAGAAAATATTAATTTTGATGGTAAACTAAAATCTTTTGATGAGATTTCTTCTCCATCGTTTATCAAAGATTGATTTATTAAAACACAGTTAAATATTCCAACAATAAATCGAGAAGAATTTATTTGTGGCTCTTCTGAGGATTTTGTCTGATGGAGAGATACGTCCAAAGTGTATTCGTTTAAGAGAGATAAATTTATTTAGATATATATTAGACTCATGATTACCTTCTTACAGAAAAATAAAGTAGCGATTCTTGTGATGACCATGTTCATATGAATATATGGTATCTTGAGTATTTTTACGATACCAAAAGAAGCACAGCCGTCGGTCAATATTCCTTACTATTATATAAGTTTCAGTTACTTAGGTGCTGATCCTTCTTCGATAGAGGAACAGGTAGTCATTCCCTTGGAACAAAGAATCAAATCGGTGACAGCAGTCAAAAAAATCACGTCGTCCTGTTATTATAATTTTGGGACGGTCATGGTGGAATTTGAAAAATCCAAAAGTGAAGTGGATGCTACCAATGATTTGAAATCTGTTATAGATCAAGTATATCCTACACTTCCTTCTGATGTAAAATATCCTACACTCAAAAAAATAGCTATCAATGATACGCCTGTTTATTCGTTTTCTGTAGCATGAACATTACCGACTCAGGTGATGTATGATAAGCTCAAACCTCTGGAAGATCAAATAAAATCTATCCCGTGAGTTTCTGATGTTACTATCATTGGTAAACCGACAAAAGAGGTGAAACTTACGTTTGATGCTCAGAAGTTAGCACTCTTGGACTTGGATTTTTCATTGATAATCAATCAGTTGAGAGGCGCTTTTGTAAAATTTCCTGTCGATAAAAAAGACATTGCTGGCAAATTATATTCTTTTGAAATAACAAATTATGAAACTGATTTGACGTGATTGATTGGACAGCTAAAAAACTATGATTTGCTCAATATCGCTGGTAAGACTATCAAACTTCGTGATGTGGCTACGGTATATATAGGATATAAACAACAGGATAAAAAATCGTTTGTGATTACTGATGTGAATAGTTCAGAAACTCAGAATGCACTTTCTTTTCAGATAAAGAAATCTCCTGGATATAGTCTTGATACATTTGTTGATGAAGTAAAAACTATTATTACTGACTACGCAAAAACCACTCCTGGTCTTAAATTTGTGGAGACATTATCTCAGAAAGAAAGCATTCAAAAGACGTATGGATTATTCATCGAAAACTTTTGGGAGACAGCGCTTTTGGTATTTGTCATTATCTTGTTGTTCCTTGGACTCAGATCATCGTGGTTGATTATGGTATCGTTTCTTATTGTATATTTAGCCAATTTCATCTATCTCAAAGCTATCTGATATAGTTTCAATAATATCGTTTCCTTTGCATTAATCTTGGTGCTGTGAATTATGATTGATAATCTGATTGTGATTACTCAATGAATAGTTGTCGGTTTACAAAAATATGCAGGAAATATCCGAGAGGCTATAAGTGACTCACTCAAAAATTATGGAAGAGCTATACTGTTTTGAACTTCTACTACTATAGCAGTATTTGTCCCTTTGTATTTTTGACTGACGTGAATTATCGGTGAATATATCAAGGCAATGCCGATAACTATTATCTCTAATCTCGCTATCTCACTTTTGGTGACTATGATCATATTGCCTGTACTTGCTTTGTTCTTTTTTAAGTCATGACAAATATATGTTTCACCACCATCTTTATCTTTTCTCGAAAAAATCGGACATAGGTTTGCTGGCCGATATCGTGATATGAATGAAACAAGAAGGGGATCCAGATCTATTGTTTTTTTCTTCCTTGCGTTTTTTGTCTGAGCGTTGTCACTTATGCCTCTATGAATAGTTAAATTTTCGTTTATGGGAAATATGGATTCCAATAATGTCTGGATGAATCTCAAGTATGCGCCTTGAATTAGTCTAACGGATAATCAAGAATATACTTCTAAAATTGCTAACGCGACACTTGCATATTTTCAGACTACGATGTCTGGTGTAGTTAGAGATATATCGATAGATTTATGACAATGATATTCTCTCCAATGATGATGAGGTGCTGGAAATAATGTTAGCTCGTTTACCATAAGACTTGTCGATACCACATTAAGAAATAAAAAATCTTTTCAGATAGTTGAACAGATGCAAAAAGAATTGTTAGTTGCCATCAAAGAAAAATATGCGTTTCTCCAAGATGCTTCTATCTTTACTATTCAAGCGTGAGGAGGTGCAGGGAAGCCTATTAGCTTTAGTATTGTTGGTGATGATTATCAGGAAATCAATGCCTATGTGCAAAAAATATTACCTGCTATCAAGGCCATTCCTGGTGTTTTCAATGTGGGAATTTCTATCGAATATACTAATGGAAAAATAGTCTATGTGTTAGATGAGAATAAAGCGAAGTCACTTGGTATCACGAGCATGTCTTCGGTTACCTCACTTATTGCATTAAAAAATGCTTGATATGAAACCAATGGTATACAGATTAAAGAGTTTTCTGATTTTGGCAGTGAGGCTTTGTCATTGAATGCGTTTCTGACGACTAATCTACCGATAGAGCAAACGAAATTATGAAAAATTACTTTGGATCAGATTATCAAAGAAAAACAATTACTTCCTGAAATTAACGCCATTACCAGAGAAGATGGTAAGAGAAATATTTCCATACAAGCAGACAAAACAAATAGTGTCGCTTTGAGTGATATCACTTTAGCGATTGAGCGTGTTATCAAAAACAATCCGTTGCCTGATGGATTGCAAAAAACAAGTTGATGAGATATAGCATCTCAAACGCAAAGTTCACAGGATTTGGGTAAGGCTATGCTTATCTGACTTATTTTGATGATCCTTGTACTGATTATCCAATTCAATAATATTAAATATGCTATCGTGATTGTTTCTAGTGTGTTTCTTTCGCTTTGAGGAACCATTGTTATCCTTGCATTGACCTGATATGATCTTACCTTTCCTGCTATGATAGGAATATTCTGAGTGATGGGAGTTTGAGTAAATCAGGCATTGATTCATCTGGAAGATTTCAAATATTTCTATGAAGAGCAATGATTCTCGGTTGTTGATAGTTTTCAGCAGAGTATTGCAGAAAGATTTATTCCGATCTTTTTGACTAAGATAACAACCATTATCTGATTACTTATTCTTGCGGTCAAAGATGAATTGTTCTGATCCATGGCTATCGCATTTATCTGATGACTTATCGTGTCATTCTTTATTACCTTACTCTATATTCCTTCGTTGATGAATCTGGTGAGTAAAGAGTATCATGAAACGAGTGAGTAATAGTATATTTTCTTGACAATACGCAATGATTATATATATTATTTTTTTATGTTTTTTTATATGTATTTAAAAAATAATGATTTCATCTGAAAGAAAAAAGTTTACTGGCGAAGAAATGAATACTATTTTTGCTGAAGCAATAAAAAGTAATAAACAGCCTTGAAAATATCATATAAAACTTACTCAAAAAAAAATTAATTCAGCCTTTGCTTATGCTATAAAAACTATTGATCAAGAAAATGTAAATAAACTTCTTTTTTATTGATTTACTCCTTCTCAAATAGAAGATATATTGGAACGTACATGAACAGGTTCTGCTAATTTTCTTGATATGGTAATACGTGAAGTAGAACATATTTATGGTGTTCTTACTGTTATGAATAAGGAATTAATACAACAAATTAAGTCTCACTTGGAACAAATGTTTTTAGAAATTAAAATGCCTTCAACTCAAGAAATGTCTGATTATTTGGATTTTCAAAATAAATTGGAAAATGATGAAATCATAGATATTTAATTCTTTATTTTTCTTATTGCTGTTGTTTATCGTACGTATAGGTGCTGAGAACTTACCTCAAAATAATTATGAACTCAAGTGACCCCGCTAAAGATACTTCGTTCGGGGCAGGCGAATGAATTAACGAATGAATTGATGAATGAATGGATTAATGAATTACCACAATAATTTCTCGTTATACTTCGTAATTATTTGAGTAGTAAATATAAATTCGACGTTACTCTGACGTTTCGTTTTTGTCGTCTCAATATAAATGGGTTATGCGTATTCTTTAGATAAATACCATATACTTCTTCTTGCAATAGAAGTAACGAAAAAATATACTAATTAAACTATTTATCTTATTTATTCATTATTAATGAAAATATTTGTTTCTTTATATAGAACATTTTTTGCTGATAAAAAGATTGTTATCTATACAATAGTTGCTTTCTTATTTCTTGCAATAAGTGTGTTCATTAATTTTTATGCAGGTAGATATGCAAATGTTAGTCAGAGTAATTATGTTACCGATATTATCCTTAGTAATATCAGAGTTTTTGATGTGGATATGATGTTTGTGTATGCAACATTTTTGTCATTTATCGCTATAATATTGTATTGTTTAAAAAATCCTTTTCAGATTTCATATATCGTTAAATCCATCGCATTATTTATTACGATTAGATGCTTGTTTATTATATTGACCCATATCTGAGCATATCCTACAAGTATCCCTCTTGATCAAACTATAACATTTTATACCACGTTTAGTCATTTTTCATTTACGGGTGATTTGTTCTTTTCTGGACATACGTGATTGCCGTTTTTGTTGGCACTTATTGCTTGGAAAAATAAAATTTTGAGATATATTCTCCTTGCTGTTACTTTATTTTTTGCAACTATTGTTCTCTTAGGACATATGCATTATTCTATCGATGTAGCATCAGCATTTTTTATCTCTTATGGTATCTATCATTTGACGATATATTTCTTTCCCAAAGACAAAAAATATTTTGATAAGGATTTCGGTCATGTTTCAGAGTAATAGACTAAATTTCTTATAATATTTTCTTGATAATATAGGCTATTTGTATACACATATATTGTTTGTTATATTTTTTTCTTTATTTTTGAAATATATGCTGATGTATCGTACGCATACCTGTTGAGAACTTACTACTAAGGAGACATGACACCAAGTGACACTTTGTTGACGAGTCAATAAAGTCAGAAATCTTTGATGAATGACGTTTATCGATCTTCGTGATAGATATGGAATCACTCAAATTACTCATGATCCTGCGAAATCTACGGTAGAATTTCCTGATATTAAGTCTGAATATGTTGTTCAGATAATTTGAGAAGTTGTTGCAAGGCCTGAAAACATGATCAACAAGGATATGGCTACGTGAGCGATAGAAATCAATGCGACTGAAGTAAAAGTACTTACCAAAGCTAAACTTCTACCATTCCCTATAGTTGATGAGCCCAATACGAGTGAGGAAAATAGATTCAAATATAGATATCTTGATCTGAGGAGAAGAAAAGTATTGGACAATGTATTGTTCAGATCCAAGATGCTTACGTTTACTAGAAATCGGTTTAGTGACAAGTGATTTATCGATGTTCAGACGCCTATTTTTACGGTATCTTCACCAGAATGAGCAAGAGATTATCTTGTGCCATCTAGGATTAATCCTGGGCAATTTTACGCGTTGCCACAAGCACCACAACAATATAAACAATTACTTATGGTTGGTGGAATAGATAAATATTTTCAAATAGCTCCTTGTTTCAGAGATGAAGATCCTAGAGCAGATAGGCATTCTTGTGAATTTTATCAATTGGATTGCGAAATGTCGTTTGTCAATCAGGATGATATTTATGCAGTAGTGGAATGATATCTTAATGACCTTATTCCTACCTTATCACCTCATAAAAAAATTACGGTTGCCTTCAAAAGACTCAAACATAGGGACGCAGTAGATCACTATGGAAGTGATAAACCTGACTTGAGATTTGACATGCCGCTTGTTGAGATGACGCAAGATTTTGCAAATTCAGCATTTTCTGTATTTAAAGATACGGTGGCACATGGATGAACTATCAAAGCTATTAAGTTTGAAAATAAGATATTAACCAGAAAAGAAGCGGATGAACTTACGGAAGAAGTCAAAAAAAATAAAGCTAAGTGACTTGCTTATATACATTTTGATGCTGAAGGAGTAAAATGATCCATAGCTAAATTTCTCAGTCCGGAAGAAGTAAAAATCATTACCACTAAAACATGAGCTAAAGAAGGTGATACTATTCTTTTCGTTGCTGATAATTATACCGTAGTTACTACATCACTAGGAAGATTGAGGACGTATATTAGAGATAAATATCTGACTATAGATAAAGATCATCTCTCATTTTGTTGGATAGAAGATTTTCCACTTTTTGAAATGGATGATACGGGAAAATTAGACTTTTGTCATAACCCATTTTCTATCGTAAAATGATGAGCTGAAGCACTAAAAAATCCTAATAAACTTGAAATATATTCTGAACAATATGACCTTTCGTGTAATGGATACGAAATTCTTTCCGGATCTATCCGCAATCATGATCCAGAATTATTATTGGAAGCATTCAGCATGGTTGGTAGAGGAGAAGAAGAAATTAAGCAGAAATTCTGAGCTATGTATGAAGCATTTCAATTCGGTCCACCACCGCATGGAGGATTTGCTATCGGATTTGATAGATTATTGATGATACTCAAAGACGAAGAAAATATCAGAGAAATCTATGCATTCCCAAAATCAGGAAGAGCTCAAGATGTGATGATGGGTGCACCGTCATTTGTCGATCAGAATCAATTGGATGAATTAGGTATAAAAATAGTTGAGAAGAAATAATATAAAATTTTAGGCTAATGATTATTATTTTATTTTTTCTATGTGTTTTGATATGTGAATTTGGTCTATGTTGATCGTTGTTATCTGACTTTGTCTTTTTGAAACTATTTCTAGTATAGATAATGCTATTATTAATGCTGAAGTTCTGCATACCATGAAACCCAAATATAGAAAACGATTTTTGGTGCGAGGAATTATTATAGCTGTATTTCTCGTAAGAGGACTATTGCCTTGGTTGATTATATTCTTCACTTCTCCTGAACTCTGATTTATCGGTTCTTTTACGGCAACATTTAGTAATGATCCTAAAATACATACGGTTATCAATCAATCTGCACCTATCTTGTTTATGGGTGGATGAGTATTTCTTATTTTTCTTTTTTTCCATTGGCTATTTGTAGAACCTAAAAACTTTGGGCTTCGTACGGAAAGGTTTTTCCAGTCGCAATGAGGGCGATTTTATGCGGTTGTTTCTATCCTGCTTACTGTGCTTGTATGGAAAGGAATGTCTATCGATTCTATGATAGGATTCTGAGCTGTTGTCTGATCTACGGCTTTCTTTATTACTCATGGATTCAAAAATTATGCAGAAGAGAAAGAACAGAAAATGACCCAAAATAGTTGATGAATCTCTGATATTGCTAAAATATTATATCTGGAAGTAATCGATGCTACGTTTTCTATCGATGGTGTTCTTGGTGCATTCGCCTTTACGCTTTCTGTACCTCTTATTCTTATAGGTAATGGATTGTGAGCATTTGTTGTAAGACGATTAACGGTTCATGGTGTTGAACGTATCAGAAAATATAAATATCTCAAGAATGGTGCAATGTATTCTATATTGTGTTTGTGATGCATTATGGTACTCAAAAGCTTTGGTATTGAACTTCCTGAGTGGCTTTCTCCACTTATAACTGTAGGAGTTGTTGTGTATTTCTTTTGGAGATCAAAAATAGCGCTCAAAGATATTGAAAAAGTAATATAATCTTACTATCTCTTTGTCCTTGAAAATATCGTGTAAAATTATACCATATACCAGCTTTTTATTTATTATTTACTATGTTATTATGGCTACGAAAAACAGATTTGTAAAATTAACTATTATTTTTATTTTGATTTTCTTTGTACTGGTTACGTGATTGTCAATGATTGTCCCGTATATTGGAAAAGATACTTCTACATGAACATGAGATATCGCTTCATGAGATGTAACTACTGAAATAGTCACTTGAGATGTTATTGCTACAGGTGATACAGAAACAGCTAAACTCCCAGAGATGACAAAAGAAGAAGCTTCTAAAAAAATACAACAAATGTTGTCAGGTGTTACTGCTCCAAAAAAATAGTCCTTTACTTTATTACTCTGTTGCAATGAAATTGATAGTTGATCAATGTCAAAGATATGCAAAAATGAGAGCACATACTGCTACGCATTTGCTCCATACTCAGCTTGCACATATATTCAAAACTACCAAGCAGGCTGGTTCTCTTGTCGATGAGGATTATCTTAGATTCGATTTCAATGCGGATAGATTATTGACACAAGAAGAACTTGTTCGTATAGAAAAGAGGATCAATCAGCTGATTTATATAGCTGCCGATGTCGTAATCGAAGAAATGTCATTGAAAGATGCTAATGCACTTGGTGCTAAGGCTTTTTTCGAAGATAAATATGGCGATGTAGTTCGTGTAGTTCGTATCATTAATAAACAATTGCCCAAAGAATTTCTCCAGGATGATAATGAGGAATATTTTTCTTCTTTGTGAACATCAGTTTCTATTGAGCTTTGTGGGTGAACGCATGTTGCCAATACCAAAGATATTTGATGTTTCGCTATAACCTGACAAGAAGCCGTAGCCTCATGAATCAAGAGAATTACCGCAGTGACGTGACCTAAAGTTTCTTTGAGGATCAATGAAGTTCAGAGTATTTTGGATATTACGGTAAATAAGTTATGAATCAAAACACATACCCAGTTGGCTGATAAACTTGATAAAACGCTCAAAGAATATGATGATATGAAAGCTACTTTAGAGTCATTGGAAACCAAAATGATCATCCAAGCATTGCAATCTAAGGAGGTAAAATCAGATAAACAATTTCAAAAAATAATACATATATCTTCAGATCTGAATTTCAAAAACATTCTACCTGTTACGAAATGATTATTTACTGATATAGATGTTATCATCTACAACGACGAATGAAATTTTCTTGTATTGACCAAAAAATGAACTTCTGCAAAAGCAGTTGCTCAAAAGCTAGGATTACAAGGAGGTGGTACTGATATTATGGTACAAGGAAGAGATGAAAAGGTTTTACTATTGTTTAAATAGATTTTATATATGTCTAAAGATGTATATCAAAATAAATATCGTGTAGAATCAACTAGATTGCCATGATGGGATTATTCTTCTGGTGATTATTTTATTACTATTTGTACCAGAGAATTTATTCATTATTTTGGTGAGGTAGTAGATGATAAAATAAAATTAAATTCATGTGGTAATATTGTTCATCAGCAAATTATTGATACTATGAAAATGAGAAAAAATGTTATTATTGATACGTTTATTGTTATGCCAAATCACATCCATATGATTATTTGTATTTCAGATCCACGCAAGTGAATCTGTAGAGACGCATTGCATGCGTCTCATAAATGAAATGAAAAATGAAACACATACAATCAAAAATGAGCCACATGCAATGTGGCTCTACATAATCGTGGGGACGGAAATAAATTTGGTCCACAAAAAAATAATTTGGCATCTATAGTTCGTGGATTAAAATCATCTATTGCATCAAAAATAAAAAATATAGTTCCAGAATTTGCTTGGCAATCATCGTTTTATGAATGTATTATTAAAACTAATTATTCGTTTCAAAATATTCGTGAATATATAGAAAATAATCCAATGAATCGAAAAAAAGACAGAAATAATGTTCCTTTATAAATTTAGATATTAATCTATGAAAATAGCCTCTCGAAATGTAATTGATCAATCGCTCGTCGATAAAGCAAGAATATTTGCTCAGTTACATCATACAGGACAACTTTATGGAGATGGAAATGATTATTTCCTTGCACATATAGAGCCTGTTGTCGCAAAGGCTATCTCGCTTGCTCAACCACTTGGTTTAGATCTACATGCTGTTGCTATCTTGGCGTATCTTCATGACGTATTGGAAGATTGCGAAGAAGTAACTTTTGAAATGATTGATGAGCTATTTGGTAAAAATATTTTGGATGGCGTTGTGTTACTTTCCAACCGTATTGCATCAATACCAAATTCTGCAAAGTCTATGGATGAGTATTTTTCTCTTATTGGTCATGCGAGTCCAGAAATTAAACTAGTCAAGGTCGCTGATAGAATTATGAACGTTGATTTGTTGCCTATTCGTTTGGATAAACAGAAAATGATTGCACTTACAGAGAAATATAACGAACAAAAAATGTACTTTCAAAAATATAATATATACCCAGAGCTTTTATCGTAAATATTTATCTATGAAAATAGCCTCTCGAAATGTAAATGGAATACGTGCTGTGATTGGTAAGTGATTTTATGATTGGGTAAAAAAAGAAGATCCTGATATTATCTGTCTCCAAGAAGTGAAATCGTTTGAATCACAACTTCCTCCAGAATTTCGTTATCATATGGTTGAGTATAATTGGTTGCGACATGCAGGCGAAAGACCTGGATATTCAGGAGTTGTTACGTTATATAAAAAGAGTTTATCATTAGTTTCGTGAACATCGAAATTTGAGTCGGTGGAACATTTTCATGAAGATGGGAGGGTAGTCGAGACGAAGTTTCAGAATTTCACTCTTTTGAATCTTTATTTTCCTAATGGAGGGGAAAGGGCTGATGGAACTGAAATGTTAAGTTATAAATTGAAATTTTACGAGCACTTTATTCACTATATTAATAAGCTCAAAGATGCAGGAGAAAAAATTATTACCTGCGGTGACTTTAATATTTGCCATCATGAAATAGATATTGCCAGACCAGAAGAGAATAAAAATAGTATCTGATTTCTTCCTATTGAAAGAGCGGAGATGGATAAACTCGAAAAAAACTGATATGTGGATGTCTTCAGACATTTCAATCCTGATAAAAAAGATCAATATACCTGGTGGTCATTCAGAGCATGAGCGAGACCAAGAAATGTTTGACGGAGACTTGACTATTTTCGAGTATCTAAAGATGTGCTTTCTCATATAGAAAAGATTACTCATGAGACTGCTATGGAATGATCTGATCATTGCCCGATTGTATTAGAACTTAGAACTTAGAGATTAGAACTTAGAACTTAGACCTTAGAACTTAGAACTTAGACCTTAGAATTTAGATATTAGAATTTTAGTTGCTATTATTTATAAAAAAGCTATTGTCTTGTTGTTCGTTAAAATAAAAATTAAAGATAAAAGTATTTTTATCTTGTAATCCCATTATCATGCCTTTTGAACAAGAATATGTAGCTCATTCTTTTATGATCAATCTAGAAAAAAATGGATTCTCTGTATGAGAATTTTTAGAGGCGAATGAAGAACGTAGAAACCACATATTTGCTGTATTAGCTGCTAAAAATCCTAATCAGCTAAAACTTGATCTTCCTGAAGAAAACTCTTTTGAAACTGCTTGTAATGAAAAACTTTTGAGTAATATACATAATTTTAAAAAGAAAACAGATGCTGCTATGTGAATTGGCGAATAAATAATCATCTTATTATACTAAACTGCACTTGCTGCAGTTTTTTTTGGAATTTCTGAATAAAAAAGATTGTTCATATATTATAAAATTATGTTTTATAAAAAAAGTGGGTCCTAATATAGAATCCACTGTATTTTTCTAATGTATGCTGTAATATATTTTGTTGTATATTTCTTCTTCAAGTTTTTCAAGTAGGTCTGATAGAAAGAAGAGCGTAACTGTTTTTGGTAGTATCCTTAGTAAGGCTTTATGATAGACTATTATGCCAAACAATAGAAATCCAGCACTGATCCAAGTCTGATTTTTTTTTCCTCCCAGGAAGGTTGTAGTTTGAACGAAGTCTAATAAATCTTCTAAGAAACATTGAAGATTGTTAACTTCTTCAGGATCTAATTCATTGTTTTTTATTTTGTTTTCTAAGCCTGCCATATATTCTTTCAAACCTATTGCTAGGTCTAATACCATTTTACAATAGATGTCACTTTCTTTTGTCCTTTTTATATGGACATATTCTTTATTCTTATTGGTAAGCGCACGTATGGCTAGCAGTTTTTGTAGTAAATCTTTCATATTATTTTTTTTTATTTTCATTACTATATTTATTTTATAGTAAAAGTCAACTCTAAACACGAGTTGACTCAAAAACAATATTTTTACTGGTTATCTCTTTATTACCTTACAAATATTCCTTTGATCCAATCGAAAAACATGAATCTGGTATTTGTTCTTGGTGATCCTGCGTTGAGATAGTCAGCATATGTTGTGTTATTAAATATACATTTGGCGTTGGTGAAGTTTCCTTTTAAATTTCCATTTACACAAGCTCTGATTTCAACTTCGCAATCAAGATCTATAAATCCGCGTGGTGCTTTGTATGCTTTAACGAATTGACCATGTTCGATTACTTGTCATCGAGGCGTTCTACAATCTGCTTTGTCTGGTAATGGACTTTGATTTGTCCCTGTCTGGGTTATCCCTGATGAGTTACTTGTTCCTCGTGTATTTGTTGGTGTCTCGGTAGTATTGATTTTTCCTTCTGTATCAAATTCCGCTCATACGTTTGGAGCAGTGTTTGGTTGGATATATTCATTCAAAACTTTTTGATTGTAAGAGATGATTTCTTCTGTTTTATATGTATACACCATATCGTCTTTACATGAATTTTGGGTGAATGTTCCTCAGAGTATCCCATTTGTACAGACTCTTTTTTCTACGTTACAAATAGTATTCACATCTGTTCTTTGTTGGTATGCTAAGACAAAGTCTTTGTCTTTTACAGTTTCATTCCAAGGTGTTGTACAGTCGAGTGCTTGTTGAACTACGGGAAGAATAGTTGATGATCATGTCTGTATTGTTCAGGTATAAAGTTGTTCCGTATCTTTAGTACCGATGATTTTTTCTGCTTCATCGGGATTGATCAGACTATCTGAGTCTTTTACTGGTATGGGTGGACTTACTTCTGAAGCCTGTCATTTCACTATCTCTCCTTGATATGTTTCGTTACCTGCTTCGTCTTGGAAGAGATAATCTCGTTGACTCGGTGTTGCATTTTCGTTTGGTGCATTATGAGAAGTTATTTCGTCCATGTTCCATACAAACTGAAGGTCTGTTGTTGTGGGTGCATCTTTTTGGAATATCATCACCATCGCGAAAAAAATGATAACGAGTGTTGTTGCTCATTTCTTTATGCTTTCTTTACTGATTTTTTTGAGGTGTTTCATTGTAATGACTAAATGTTAAAATGTTAAAATGTTGAAATGTAGAAATATTGAAATGTTGAATTGCTCAATTGATCCATATATTTAGTATAAAATAATTATACCTTCGGACATACTTTCGATATGATAAAAACTTTCATAAATATTCTGTTTTTATCTGCATCTCAATTATATTCTAAAAAAAAATCCTGTCAAATTTTATTGACAGAATTATTTGACTTTTCTTATTTATATTGGCTATTAATTAACTAGTTTTTACCCAGTTATTGTACCTGATCCGATACATTCATCATCTTTGTAAGCGACTATAGTTTGACCTGGAGCGATAGCTCGTTGTTTATCTTTAAAAGTTACTACAATATCCTTGTGTGTATTTACCTTGAGTGTTGCGGGTTGTGGTTCTTGCCTATATCTTATTTTTGCCAATATTTTGATGGGAAATTTATATGATTTTTCTATCCAATGCCATCAGCTTGTAGGTATTGTTTTGCCAAATAATGATGTATCTTCTTTTTCGCCAACTACTACTATATTCTTTTTTACATCGGTTGTGATGACATATGCTTTGAAGGGGAGTTTGAGTCCATGTCTTTGTCCTATGGTGAAAAAATATGCACCTTCGTGTTTACCGACAATTTTTCATGTTGTATCTACTATGTCGCCTTCTTTTTTTGGAAGTCTTTTGAGAAGAAAATCTTTGATAGGAATATTTCCTATAAAACATAATCACTGACTATCTTTGCGTGCGGCGTTTGGCAATCATATCTTTTTTGCTAATGTTCTAATTTCTGGTTTTGTGTATCCTCAGATAGGAAATAATGATTTGCTTAGTTGATATTGATTCAATCATGAAAGGAAATACGATTGATCTTTATTATAATCGACTCATCTGAGAAGCTTAAATTTTTCAATCTTTCAGTTTTTTAATTTTTTAATTCTGGAATAGTGTCCTGTAGCGATATAGTCGAATCAAAGGGCTATCGCTTTCTCAAGGAATACATTGAATTTTATCAGTGAATTACATAATACATCAGGATTTGGTGTGATCCCTTGTTGGTATCAGTTATAAATATATTCTATGATTTTGTCATTATATTCTTTTTGGAGGTCGAATGATAAAATCTCTATTCATAAAAATTTAGCAACCTTGATGGCTTCTTCTGCATCACTATATGTTGTACAATTTCCACTATCAGAGACATAATTTTTCATAAATCCAGCTACTACCTCATATCATTGCTCTTTCAACAGATATGCAGCTATTGCAGAATCTACTCCTCATGACAGACCGACTAAGACCTTAACCAAATTTAGAATTTAGAATTTAAAATTTAGAATTTAGAATTTAGAATTTAGAATTTAGAATTTAGAATTTAGAATTTAGAATTTAGAATTTAGATTTATACTATCTATTATGGATTTTTTTTCAATAAGAAAACTCTGTCCGTAGACAGAGCTCTCATTTTTGTTTTAGTTTTGAAAGAAAGAACTATTTTTTCTTAGCAACTTTCTTTACAGCTTTTTTAACAACTTTCTTAACTGCTTTCTTAACTACTTTCTTAACAGCTTTTTTAACAACTTTTTTAGCTGGTGCTTTTTTAGCAACTTTTTTCTTAACTACCATTTTTGGTATATAATAAGAGATAAAATGCCAGGTAGAAATTTAACTTTTTATAGCTAAATTTTCCTTGCTACAAATTTTATATGTATGTAAATAAAAAAAGCAAACATAATCACACTTTTCTCAAAAAACTAATAATTGAATGTTTGTGCTTAGTACCTACTGTTATAGCGTTTCTAAAAAAAAGCAGTTTACATATTTGATTAAATATATAAATTATGTTATTTTTTTTAATTTTTTCTGAGGTAGTACCACATCTCTCTCATAAAAATTATCGTAGAAATAGAGAAATGTTTTGTATGAGAAATGCCAGTTTATATCTAATAAAAAATGCCTTATATATTTTTTTTATATGCATGTTTTTCTAGAAAAAATATGTTTACGTGTTTTTTTGGAAAAAATCTTTTTTTGATGTGAATGTATTTTTGATGTATAAAAATTTACTCTTATGTTGTTTTTTATGTTTTTCTCTGGATCATGATACATGCATTATGGATACAATTAATGCTTTTGACCTTACAAAACTCAATTGCTGCATTGCTTTGAGCACCAGGTTGCATCCAGACATTTTTTATTCCTAATACTTTTACCTCTTCCAAAACTTTTTCTGTCACGGATGGTGGTGTGACAAAAATTACCACATCGATTGTTTTTTTGACTTCTGAGAGGGTAGGGTAAACCATTTCTCCCAATATTTCTTTTTCGTTTGTATTTATAGGTAGTACCTTATATCCCCCATCGATTAAATCTTTGAAAACTTTATATCCATATTTTTCTTTATTGGTTGATGCACCGACGACGGCGTAGAGAAAATTTTTATTGATCATAATGAATGTTAAAATGATAAAAGCGCTACGCGCGATAAAATGATAAAATGCAAAATGAAGTAAAGTTCCACAAGGCGTGATTTAAATGATATATATAAATTTATTTTTTATTTATTTTGTCTTTTGATTGTTGGATTATTGAATCAATAGTAGAATCTTTGTTTGCTATAAGATTTACTCAACTGAATATTCCTTTAATTATTTTTCCTGTTTCTTGATGCTCTTTTATTAAAAGTCGAGCAAATCTATCTATTCTATCTCCTGATCTAGCTTCTATTATAATTTCATCTTTGTCTTCTTCTCTGATTATTTTTCCTTCTTTTCTCCACATTTCGATTAAATCTAATTTCATTGGAGGTATAAAGTTTACTCTGGATAAATCATTTAGACTTCCTTCTATGATATATCTTGCAAACCCTACCTTATCATAAAGATTGTATTCTTTTTCTGATATTCTTTTATTTTTAAATCAATGCTCTCAAAATATATTTAAAACTATTTTTTTTTGTTTTTTTATCCCTATGGTGTTGCTGAACTTTTGATATATATATAACCAATCAAGTATTGTTCCATAGTCGTCAAAATTCAGTGTTTCCAATTTTTTTACTATTTCGTCACATTGTTGTTGTAATTCTTCCATTTCCTCTTTGTTTTTTTCTTTATCTTCTCTGTGGCGTTTGTCTATTGTCCTATTGTATCTCTCTATTAATATTTCGGCAGTAGCGTCTTTGTCTGCTACTATAAACACCTCATTAAATTTTCATTTAACAGGTTGTCCTGTTTTCTTGCTTATTTGAATCAATACATCTATAAATCTATTTATCATTTGTCATCGGGGTACTATAATGTCTCCAATTTTTAAAATGCTTGCGATTTCTGCAACTGTTGTCATTACTTCTTTGTATGGTAAATTTGATTCGTGTTGCGAAAGTTTTATTATTCTTTCTTCTTTATGTGCATCATTATTTTGTCCTCTTAAATTTGTTGTTGGCATTCTATTGTTTTTTATAAAATAAAAATTTATACCTAAGTATAGTCAGATTTTTTTACTTTGCAAATATTCTGGGACTCAAAAAAATAAACCAAATTTTAAAAGAGAGTCCCTTTATCCTTTCTTATTTGTTTAATACAAATAACAATATATCATTTAACCATTTCTTATGGAAATTTAGTAGAAAATATATAGAGTAATAGTGTTTATTTGTGCTTATAGTATGAAAGAAAAGAAACTTATAGCATTTGATTTGTTTGATACTTGTTTTGATTTGCCTCAAGCAAATATTTCTTATAAGAAGCTTTTTTCTGCTCTTGGTATTTTGGAAAGAAGGCGTGAGTTGAAAAAAATATTACTTACTTCTCGCAAAAGCATGGAAGAGATTTTATCTGAATTCCTTCCACATCAAGATATTCAATCTCATTTAGCTACCTATAATGAAAATATCCGTAATGAAGTGGATTCCGTATGTCTTTATCCAGAAACACTTTCTGTTTTGTCTGATTTAAAAAATAAATGATATGAATTAGCAGCGGTCTCCAATCTTGCCGTTCCCTATATCCAATCTTTGGATAGACTCTTACCTCATACCTTTCATTATGAAATATTATCTTCTGACGTAGGTGTATGTAAACCCGATGTGAAAATATTCGATTGTCTCAAAAATATTTCGTGATATCATTCAGATGAAATTCTTATGATAGGGGATGATTTGAACTCTGATGTCCAATGAGCAAAGAATGCAGGTATCGATCCTGTATGTATAGATAGAAAATCTTTGTGAATCAGGTATCATAAAGACTATATTTCCATTTCTAGTTTAGAAAAATTATTAGAAATTCTGTAAAAAAGTTTCAATAGCAAAAAAAATATGACTTTTTTCTATGGGGCTTTTCGTGCCCCAAACCCCACGACCAATATTTTTGCCAGGATGCAAAAATACTGGACAAAAAAATCCTTTTTTTCCGCTAGTAGGGCAATATCTCGTATTTTTTTTCTATCACGCTTAGTTTGGCTTTATTGCTTCCATGAATGTATCGATATTGGATGAATAACTTTCTCTTCTTGTAGGATATATTGCTCGACCTACTTTTCACGCTGCATTGTTACTAGCGGGGTATTGGTGTTATACTATAAGAAAATAATTATTCTATTTTTGAAAAATTATCTATGTCTCTCATTTAATCTAACGAGTTTAGATTACTTCCAAAAATCTCATCTCTATTTTTCTGACTCAAAATTTTGGGTTGTGAAATTTGACAATAGCGAGGTTATTCCATATTTCCAAGACATATCCTGTACCGAATAATTTATGTTTGACGATATCTCCTTCGTTGATATCAGGGCCACGAGATGGATCCATATCTCATCCGAGATCGAATCTTTTCAAAAGTTCTGCTGGTAATTCATCAATAAATCTGCTTGGTGGATTCATTTTAGTTTGTCATCGCGTCATCCTCGAGTGTGCGTGAGAAAGGAAGAGAACGTCTTTTGCTCTGGTGATGGCGACGTACATCAGTCTTCTTTCTTCTTCTAGAAGTTTAGGTTCCATCATCGCGTTGGATAATGGGAATATATTATCTTCCAGTCCTGCGATGAATACGATAGGAAATTCCAATCCCTTGCTTGAATGTACCGTCATCAGTTTCACTGCATCGATATCTCCATGCTCATTTTCTGATATATCTGAAAGTAATGCTACTTCTTCCAAAAATTGTCTGAGCGCATCTTCACCTTTTTCCATATATTTTTCTGCCATATTTATGATCTGCCCTATGTTTTCATATTTTTCGTCACCAGCTGTTTCGCTTCCTTCTTCTTTGACGAGATAGTCTCTATATTTTATTTTTTTGACTAAGACTTCTATTGTTTGTGCTGCTGTATGATCTTTCATATATTCTTGTGTAGAGATCATTGTTTCCAAAAATTCACTAATTCATTTCTTTGCTTGAGGAGTTGTTTTGATATTTGATGCTGATTGAACGCTTTGACAAAGAATATCTATGAGGGTGAGATTTTGCATGAGTGCTTCTTCTTCGAGATTGTCGATGGTAGTCTTTCAGATTTTTCTATTTGGTATATTCAATATTCTTTTGAGTGAAATACTATCTGCAGGATTCAAGAGATGCTTGATATATGAGATGATGTCTTTCACTTCTTTTCTTTCAAAAAACTTGAATGCCCCATACACTTTATAGGGGATACCTTCTTGCAGAAATAATTGTTCGAATGGTGATGATTGTGCATTTGTTCTATACAGGATAGCGATATTTCCTCGTGATTTTATTTTTGCTCAATCTTTCATTTTCTTGATCATATCTACGATATTCGCTGCTTCGTCCATCTCGCTTCCATGAGAAAAAATAGTGATTTTATCATCGCCGGTTCTATGAGGAACGATTTCTTTCTGGTACTGGTTGACGTTATTTTTGATGATATGATTTCCTGCTTGAACGATGTGTGGTTTGCTACGATAATTGATTTGTAATTTGAACATCTGGATGTCGGGCCGATATTTTTTTACGTTCAGAAAATTTTCCATGAGCGCTCATCTCCATCCATAAATACTTTGGAAATCATCTCCGATCATCGTAATATTTGCTCCGTTTCCTGTAAACATTCTCATGAGTTCAAATTGGATCCGGTTGGTATCTTGTGCTTCATCTACGAGAATATAATTGAATGCGTTTTGTCGTTTGGTTAGTGTCTCTTTACTTTTTTTGAAGAGCAAATAGGGGAGCAATAAGAGATCGTCGAAATCTAATGAGTTCGCTTTTTCGAGCGCTTTCTGATACTCTTCATAGATTTGTCCCATATGTTGATCATAATCTGATTTGCTTGTACTGATAAACATTTTTGGTTCTACTCCGTTATTCTTCTGCGTAGAGATAAATCCTTTAATTTCATTTACCTTATATACATCCTGTAGATTCATTCTTTTTAAAATATCTTTAATGACACTTTGGCTTTCACCGGTATCTAGGATTCCAAAATTTTTTGTATATTTTCTTTCGAGTTTGTCGATGTCTTCTTTGAGGATTTTGAGGAATATACTATGAAAAGTTCAAATCCGTTTTAAAGAGGTTGCAGGGAGCAGGCCTGCCTGTCCGGTAGGCAGGTTAAAGGTAGAAGGGGAAGATGATTCAATACTTTCTAGAAAATCACTGATATTATCGCCGGAGCTTATATTTTTTTTCTCCTGCTCCTTGCTCCCTGCTTCTTTTGAAATTTCAACAGATATTTTAGTTAATCTTTCTCTCATCTCATTTGCGGCTTTGTTGGTGAAGGTGACCGCTAAGATTCTTTTTACAGGAATATCTTTGCCTCGGATAAGATAGGCAATTTTGTAGGTAAGTACTCTTGTCTTTCAACTCCCTGCTCCAGCGATGATTAAACTAGAGGTGTCAGTATGTAAGGCGGCTTTGGTCTGTTCGTCATTGAGCTGACTCGCGATGTATGCTTTAATATCCATGTTTTTACTTTACAATTATTCAATTAAATGATTACGAACCATGCCAGAGGCAGGTAAATTTCGAATTTCGAATTGTTTTGGGTGAGTGTAGTGAAAACGATTTGGGTTTCAATTTGAAAGTGAAAAAAAATCTGTATATACTATTTTTTATTCCATTTGTATATGTTTTTTTTGTTTACTATATATATTTGCTTGTTCGTTTTCTATATATATGTTGAAAAATGTTGCTAATAATCTATCATAGCAATAACTCACTATATTTTTTACTTTTAATTTTTTAAATCACTCTTTTTATGAAAAAAACAAAAATTTTGCTTCGAGTAATTGTATTTATTATCATTTTAGCTGGATGTATTTTCGGAATTGCTAATAAAGAACGCATAAAAACATTATTGCAAAATACACCACAAAATAATTCATGAATAGTAGCTATTCCTGATGTTTCTACGGGTAAGATTTTGAAGAGAGAGGATGTTTGACAAGAGTTTAAACGAAATCTCAAGGAGATATATGCGAATACTGGTGCGCTTCAAGCTGACCTTGATAAGGAGGCAACTATGATCAAAGAACTTGCTACTTATAAATGAAAGATGACTGATGATGCACAACTATTGAAATATTTGGATCTGGACACCGCATTCCATATTGTGGATGACAAGGTCTGGACCTATATTTGATTGTGGGGGTCTATTGATACCAAAAATAGAGATATAGATGGTGTGAGACAAACTGCAACTACGATCTCTTCTTCCTATCAACAAGCTACAGCGTTTTTTTTAGCAGAGCTCAAGTTGTTTAGTGATGAGAAACTTGATGAGCTTATTGCTAATCCAAAATTTGCTGATTACAAAAATACTTTTATTGATATGAAAATACAAAAAGCACATATCTTATCTGAAGAAGAATATCAGCTTGTCTCTAAATTGACTGACTGACGTATAGCTTCTTCGGATATTCGTGATAATTTGATTGATGGAGATATAGAATATCCTGTGATGAAAGATATGCAATGAAATGACGTCCCTACGAACTATGCCAATATGTACTCCATATGGGGAGGGCAAACACAGGTAATCAGAAGTGGATTTACCAATTTGTATTATACTACCTATGCGAAGTACAAGAGGACATTAGGATCTTTACTTGCTTCTCATATCAAAGAGGTAACTACACTTTCTAAAATATATAAGTATGATAGCGTGCTCCAAAATATCTATGAGAATAGACAGTTACCGGTAGAGACATACGATAATCTCCTTGCTACTACAAATAAAAACCTCAGCATATTCCATAGATATCTGCAGATGAAAAAAGATTATTTTTGATTGGATGCATTACATTATTATGATACTTTTCTTCCTATGATAGATAGCTCCAAGAGTGCATTTACCTATGTGCAGGCACAAGACTATATACTTACCTGACTTGCTAAGTTATGAGATACATACCAAGAATTACTCAAGACAGCATTTAGTGGGAATTGGATAGATGTATATCAATCTGATAATAAAGCATGATGAGCATTTTCTACGACCTATTATGGAGGACATCCTTTTGTGTCGATTAGTTTCAATAATACCTTCGTCGATATCAAAACGTTTGCCCATGAATTATGACATGCAATGAATTTTACTCTTGCTATGGATGCGCAACCAGCACCATTATTTGGTACCTCATATCCACGAGAAATACCTTCTATCGCGAATGAACTGATTTTATTGAGAGGATTAGCAGAGACCGCAACATCAGATACACAAAAATTATTATATCTAGATCAATACCTCGATACAATTACGACCAATTATTGGAGAGCAACCATGTATGCAGATTTTGATAAACAGATGTATGACAAAGCATGGAAGGATGAACCAATTACTACTGATCTTATGGATACAACATTTGAAAACTTATTCAAAAAATATTATGGACCAGCATTTACCTATGATGATTATTTGAATACAGAATGGGCTATTAAACCACATTTTTATAGTATTTATTATCAGCATATTTATGCTCTTTCTATAGCAGCAGCCAACAAGATTGCTACTGAGATTTACAATCAAACTCCATGATTTGCAGATAAATATATTGCCTACCTCAGTATGTGAGATAATGGCATGCCAACTGAACAACTCGCCACACTTGGTATCGATATTACTAAGCCTGAGTATATCCAGAGTATTGCTGATACGGAAAAGGAAATATTAGATGAGATGGATGTGCTGATTGCAAGAATTAAAGCAAAAAGTGAGTAAAATCTCTATAGCCTTACCATTGTTCGGAATATGATAATATTTTCTTATATTCTTGACTTTTTTCGGTAAATTATTATATTAGAAAAAACAAAAATATATTATATGAAAAAAATACGCACCATTTTTTTATCGGGACAATATGGTTCTGGTAAAAATACCCATGGAGATTTCATAGCGGAAAAATTTGGTTTGATTCACTTGAGTTTTAGCCATTTTCTTTCTAAAGATCCTGTTGCATGTACATATATTCAGCTTGTAAAATTGGTCCCTGATGAAGATGTATTTCGTATTCTTGGTTCATATCCTTTGGATGGATATCTGTTTAATGGGTTTCCAAGAACACTTCCTCAACTGGAGTTTGTACTCAAAAAATGTCAGATAGATCAAATTGCTATGGTTTATCTGGATGTGGTTGATAAAGTTGCTATTCATCGTATGCAAAATCGATTGACCTGTCTTGTTTGTAAACAGGCATCATCGAAATTGAAAGGACATACGGTTGGGGGATCTTGCAAAGATCCCAACTGTAAAGGTGTTCTTGAACAACGACCCGATGACACTCCGGAAGGTATTATCAAAAGAACTGCCAGTTTTAGAGAAAAAACGCTTCCTATTATTCAAAAAGCTGAAGAGGCTGGTATGAAGATATTTAAGATTACGCTTACTGAAGAGCAACCCATTGAAACAACGCGTGAGATGATCATGCATGTTATTGGGTAATCCTATTGAGTCCGTTTTTGGACTCTTTTTTTTATGTGAAAATTATTCATTTACTATCAATTCATTTTCATTTTCTTCATATAATTTTCTGACATCATCGGGAGTCTCGTAGTTTGGAAAGAGTGCTTGGTTGAGGTCGATTTCCGTAGTTATTCATTCAGCGATAGTATTGTTGTTTTCAATCATCTGACTGATGGTGTGTTTGTCCAATCCATTATGTTCCAAAATTTCAATAATCTCTTCTTCGCTCATGATGTGAAATTGTCCTTTGGGTTTTCTTCTGTTTTCATCGTAAATCTTCATCCCATCTTTGATGGCGAGTGCCACTTCTCGAGCTTGTTTTTCTCCTTGTGATGGATAAAAGTAATTATTGTTTACTACACACTGTATGTGTTCTTTTTCTCCTAATGCTAATAATAATTCATTCACTTTTTTTGATTCGCTGGTTTCGTTGTAGTCCTGTGCTATGATTTCTAGATAAACATTTTCTTGGCCTATGCTGTCTTGGATCATATGAATGATTTCTATAATTTTGGATTCTTTTTCATCGAGTGCTATCATTTTACCTATCCATGAATTTGCTCATCCAAAGAGACAAACAATTTCTTTTCAGAATTTTTTTAACGCTTGGAGATCTATTTTTGGTTTTCCTTTATTCCCTTCTTTGTTTGCAAATGATGTTAATTCCATGAGACTTTGGTATCATTCTTTATTTTTGGCTAGAATTACGATATTACCAATTTGTTGTTCCTGTATCTGAGAATCATTATCCATAACGAATCCGAGTTCTACGCCTATGATAGGTTTGATACCTGCGTCTTTTGCTAATTGATAAAATTTCACCATTCCATACATGCCGTTATAGTCTGTGATGGCTATTGCGTTCATTCATAGCTCTTTTGCTTTGTTGATGATAGCAGCTGGTTTTCCTATCGCTTCGAGAAATGAAAAGGTACTATGACCGTGTAAATGCGTAAAACTCATATTACTAAAATAATTAATTAAAATATTAATAGATTATCCTTTGACTTCGCAAAGTACGAGCGAATTTCGAATTGAGAATTTTTATGATCTATCATACTATATAGTAGTAGTCTATTTTTTTAGATTATAGTTGCAATAAAAAATAACCTCACCCCCTACCCCCTCTCCAATTCTTAGAGAGGGGGTCTAGTAACTGCTTCCTCTCAATAGTTTCCCATGTGTATTTCGCTACGGGGGAATGGAGAGAATTGGTGTGATATGTTATTCCCTTGATTTTTACTAGCAAATAGGTATAATATACAGGCTAAAGTAATTCGTTACTTATGCACAAAAGTTTTTCACCACGTTTTTTTGATTCAGCATAGGCACAACCCATGTAATATACAAAATAACAGGTACCGCTAAGGTAAGAAGGCTGTTGTATTATATATTATGTTGGAACCTATGTTTTTTTAAATTTAGTTTTCATCGCTGCAACAACAACACTTTTAAAAAACAACTAACAGAAGCATATATCTGCGACGGACTGCAAGAATGTTTCTATTAACTAAGAGGCTTCAAAGGAAGATGTATTTATACATGTATACAACCATAATGGGAGTGTGTATCTGCGACGGACTGCATGAACATTCGCATTATTGTATCGAAGTGTATATTTTCTTCCTCTGAGATTCTTAAATTATCTATAATAAAGTTACTATAAAAGTGTGATAATGCTTTGTTTTTTGCGTATATAAAAAATTCGTCTCTGAAGGCAGGAATCATTATCACCATCTCGGCCTCATTCCGGTGTTACGGTTTGCAACCGGAATCCATGACCATATAGCAAGTCTTTTAGTATGGATTCCTGCCGCAATGCTTGGTGCCGGAATGATGTACATACTAATTATCTTGTTGCTTCAAATTGCTCGAATAATGCTTTGAAAAGTATCGGTACGAGTTTCATTTGTTCTGGAGTTAGGATGTATGCTATCCTCATTTGGGTCTTGCCTGGATTTACTTCACCTTCCGCTGGAGTGTAGAATCCACCCATAGGAGCAACTAATAGTGTCAATCGTTTATTATCTATCTCTACTTTTCCTTGGCTTGCGCAGTACAGAACAAATTCATTTGCATCGAATCCTGGTTTAGCAATATCACGTACATCTATGACAGAGTAGAGTGATGCATCAGGGCTAGAGATAATGATTCCTGGTAAAGCGTTTTTGAAATCATTAGTGATCGATTCTAGCATCCCTTTATAATATGTTCTTTGCTTGGTATATCGTGCTTGTAGATCTTCTTTGCTTTCATGAGCAAGTGATCCGAAAATGTACTGTCCTATAACGTTTGTGCAGAGATTTGCGGTATATTCAGCTACAGATTTTTCATGAAATTCTTTGTTGTCGGTAACTAAAGCGCCAACTCTTAATCCACAAGCATTCCATACTTTGGAAGCAGTTTCTATGCTGATTCTCCTTCCTTGGATTCCTGGTACTTCTTTGTCGATTATTCCTCGAATACTGCTTACTTCTTTTTCTACATAAAATAATTCTCTATATGCTTCATCACTTATCATTCGAAGATCATGTTTGACACAGAGTTGTGCAAGTGCTATCATGCTTTCTTTATCATAAAAATGTCCTGTAGGATTGTCATATGGTATTACCACGAGTGCTCCTGGTGCATGTTCCAAAATGGTTTTTTCTATTTCAGCCATATCAGGAAGGGTGAAACTTCCATCTTTTTGTAATACTCTTTTTACAGAAATAGTTGCTCTTCCCAATCTATTTGCCATGGTCATATAATTTGTATATGCAGCATCTATTAATAGTAGTGGTTGTTCTGTTGTTCCTGCAGGACCACAACATCCGACGGTTATAAGTTCCATCCCTAAACTTCATCCATCAGTTATTTGGCTATACAAACCTGTAGTATCATAGCCGCTTGCAGCGATGATATTCAAAAAAGCATTATTGGTTTCTTCGTATCATTTAGTCAATGAGTAGGGGACCACTCAGTTTTTGAACGGGCTTTGTTCGCTATTTAGATGAAACATCCTTTCTTGCATTTTTGGATGCATAGGAAGAGAAACATCGCCAATAGAGACGTTGACTGCTCATACTTCGTCTGTTCTTTTCAAAAATTCTATCTGAGCCATTCTGATAGAAGATGGTTTTCTGTTTTGGAAATGTGGAGATAATTTCGGCATATGTATAAATAATCAAGATAAAAGTTTTTTGCTTATACGAAAAAATGTTTTTTTTTCAAAAGGAAATCTAATGTATGTTCTTTTATATATAAAAAAATTATATTTTTTCTCTATGGGGGCTTTTCGTGCCCCCTAACCCCCACGACCAATATTTTTGCCAAATCCTCCACCCTAAAGGGTACCCCCTCCTTTAGAAACAAAGGAGGACAACAAAAACATTGGATAAAAAAATCAAGCGCCATTAGGGCAGTATTATGTTGATTATACTGAACATATTTTGAGAGCGGCCAAGCACGTCGTTTGGCCTCATTGCTCGACCTACAATTCATGCTGATTTAATAATGGCGCACTTTTGTAATTTAGTCTGTTTGGAGGTAATAATTGAAGAAAAAACGATAAATTATTGTAATATTTTTCTGATTGAAAAAACGGTAGGTTTTTGTAGTATAGAGGTGATTTATTTTTGTGTATATGAAAATGTTCAAAAAAATAGTGATAGGAATGTTTTTGTTGGGGGGATTATGCTCTATGACTTTTGCTGCATCTTGGAGTTTACCTGGAGTAACTATCATTACTCGTTCTCAATGGTGAGCGAATGAAAGCTGGAGATACTCGACTACATCAAAGACAGAAAGAGATGCTGTCCGTGCTGAACAGAAAGAAACAGAACTCAATCAACTCATGGAAAATGATACTGAGAAATTTTTTGATATCCAAAAACAGGAATACCAAGGACAAATGGCTACGGACTACCTGATTGAAACTACACCAAATGAACAAATAGTTGATGAATATCGTGAGTCATCAAGTGGGAATTATCTTAAATGGCCAGAAAGCATTCATAAGAAAAAGAACAAGATCATCATCCATCATACCGCTGACGATTATACTTCTGTGCTTACCTGATGAACATGAGCAGCGATTCAAGAGATGCAAGCTATCTATAAATATCATACACTGACCAAATGACGAGGCGACATCTGATATAATTTCGTTATTGATCCGTTTGGAAATATCTATGAATGAAGAGCTGGAGGAGCAGGTGTAGTCTGAGCACAAACTGCATGGAATAATACACCGAGTGTGGGTATATCGTTGATGGGGAATTTTAACGTCAATGTCCCTACCGATGCATCGTTGAACGCTTTGGTAAAACTGACTACTGCTTTGGCAAAAAAATATAAAATCAATCCACAATCTACCGTAAAATATTTTAAAGCATCTGATGAACAACCATATCTACAAGCATATACCAATTATGCAATAGCAGGGCATAAAGATGCTTGAGTAACTGCGTGTCCGGGAACTAATCTCTATACATTATTACCAGAGATTAGAGATCAAGTCAGCGAAAATCTTAGTACTACTGCATTGGTAAGTACGCGTATGGATGCTTTATCACCAACACAAACAAATAGATGAGCTACGGTTGCAGGACGATGGTATTCTGATAAAAGTACGGACACATTTTCACTTCCTATTAGATGGGAAGGCGTGAAATCATGTACGACAACTGATGCGTCTATTACTATCAATTCTTGTCGTTCAGAAGATAATCAATTGATGATCTCATTGACCAAAAAATGAACGAGTGGGCTCAAAACTATTTCTGCATCTACTGATGCAGGTACCAAAATATTCTCTCTAAATATCGTTTGGGCTGATGATTTTGATTCGCTTGCAAATACCGTGAAACAACAATATATCAATAGAAAATCTCTCGCTACTTCTTCACAAAATATTACCAAAATAACATCAAAAATAAATGTATCTGATCTTGATTCATTGCTTCAATCTCCTATTAATATCCTGCTGTATGAGCTCAGTATGAGCTACGCGAGATATGAAATTTCTTGTGATGAATGATGCGTGATACAAGCTGATGATCTAACGTATACAGGTACAAATCCTATTATAGAAACGAGCAATGGATTTGTCTATCTTACGCTTCCAAATTTTGAGAATGCATTGGAAGTCAAACGTTTGGAAATTTCTTCGTCAAATGGAGGATTGGTTCGTGTAAATAACTATCTCAGAAAATCGTATGGAGGTACACCGTGGAATAGTTTCAGATGATCATTGATTTGGAAAAAAGAAAGTATAAAAAATCTTTCAGCGGGAACATTCGTTGATCATACCATTGTAACCAATAGTACATCATTTGATAATTATATGAAAGGTATCGGTGAGACAAGTGATGCAGATAATGTGACAAAACAAACCTTAGTTTTATTGCTTGCCAAAATGTATACTTTATTCTATATCAATGGAGAAAATGTGCATCCTTCTATCCCTGCGGGAGCGAGTTATCAAGCGATAGATAATCCTGATATGTTCCAAAAATATGTTTGAGCAGGACGAGAAAAAACATCAAAAATGTCTGCGTCATTATTAGCGAATATCCAAAATAAAGTTATCTTGTACAATGGCTATGTTCCTATTTTACCATATTTCAGCTGTTCTGCAGGATTCACCTGGTCAGCGAAAGAGAAGTGGTGATGGAGTGATACACCGTATTTACAATCTAAATTGGACTTTGCTGCATGCTTTGACTTCAGTGGACATGGTGTCGGTCTCAGTGGTAAATGAGCCCAATATCTTGCAGAAAAATGATGGACGTTAGAACAGATATTGCAGTATTATTATCCGGGAGTAGAGTTGGTAAGTGTGAATTAATTATCTATAAAAAATATTTTTACTTATGATAATTTTATTTATGACTCAACTTTTCTGAAAATGAACAATAAAGTCACATATAGAGGTGCTATGATGATTCGATGAATCAAAGATTGCTATTGTCCAAAATATTTATCAGGACTGGAAAAACTGACTGCTGGATGATGAAGTTAAATATAAAGAAAAGTTTAATCAGGTATTCTTCTGAGATTTATTATGATATGAAAATAGGACACATCGTATACCAGAATGATCTATTCCTGGAGTGGGAAGTGCAGATATTACCTTGTGAAATTTTACTGATGGAAAGTACGAATTAGAAAATATCCAGGTAGCTTGTGAGCTCAAAGGAGCAAAATCAAATCTCGTTAAAAAACAATTCGGACATGGATGACTTTCTCCTGTAGGACAAGGATTCGCTTACAAGACAGCACTCAAAAACTGCAAATGGCTTATAGTCTCCAACTTTTATGAAATCAGACTTTACAGAGACAATCAGACCGATTTGGAAGTTTGGAATCTAGACGAACTCGTAGATCCGAAAGATAATTATTTTAACCTTAGAAAGCTCTATCTTCTCCTACATAGGAATACTTTGCTTGCTAGTACAGGCAAATCCAAGACTGAAGAATTACTCTCCCACTTTAGAGAAGAGCAAAAGGAAATTACTGCAAAGTTTTATAAAGAATATAAGTGACTGAGAATAGATCTTATCAATGACATGAAACAACACAATTCATGAATTTCTATAGAAGTACTGATAGAAAAAGCACAAAAAATTATAGACAGGCTTATTTTTATTTTTTTCTGTGAAGATAAAGGATTATTGCCCGATAAAAAACTTAGTGAAAATATTTTGAGATCTAGGGAAGCTGGATTCTCCCCTTGGGAAGTGACAAAAAAATTTTTTTATCTCGTAGACAAAGGAAGTGAACAACTAGGCATACCCGATGGATATAATGGATGATTATTTCAAAAAGATGATGTTTTGGATAGTTTGGAAATAGGAGATCATATTTGCAAAAAATTTGTAGATTTGACCAATTATGATTTTGATGATAAACTAAGTGTAAACGTACTTGGACATATTTTTGAACAATCCATTTCTGATTTGGAAAGCCTAAAGATAGATTTGTTGGGTACAGAAGTGGAAACGGAACAATTAGCTGAAACCGGCAAAGGAAGAAGAAAGAAAGATGGAATTTTTTATACACCAGAATATATTGTGGACTATATCGTCCAAAATAGTGTAATGAAATATCTCAACGAGAAAGAAGATGAATGTCTTTTGAAACATAAAAACAAGAAAGACTGAGAGAAACTAGCATATCAAGAATATCAGCATATCTTGCAGAATATCAAAGTCCTTGACCCCGCCTGTGGAAGTTGAGCTTTCTTGGTTCGCGTATTTGATGTATTATTTGAGGAAAATAAAAGAGTTTGATCTATTCTCAACTCGCTTTTTGATGAAACAGAGACATACAAAAATATTCTGACCAACAACATCTATGGAGTAGATCTCAACGAAGAGAGTGTGGAAATCACGAAGTTATCGTTATGGTTGAAATCTGCACAGAAAGGGAAAAAATTAAATAATTTGGATGGAAATATTAAGTGCTGAAATAGTTTGATTGATAATCCAGAAGTTGCTGGAGAAAAGGCGTTTGATTGGAATATAGAGTTTGAAGAGATTATGAATAATTGAGGTTTTGATGTGATTGTTGGAAATCCACCGTATGTAAGTACAAAGGCAATAAGAAAAAATGACAGATTATTTTTTCGAAATAAATACAGTGAAATTTTGTTTTCTGAAATGGATTTATATGAAATTTTTATGTATATATCCTTAAATAAACTTTTAAAGGAAAATTGATACTTATCATTTATTACACCCAATTCATTTTACACAAATAAAAGTTTTTATAAATTAAGAGATTTTATTCTCGAGAAAACCCATATTATTGAAATCGTAGACTTCCCCTATAGATTTTTCCCTTTTGATGAGGTAAATACAGAAACAACAATATCTATTTATAATAAAAAGAAAAATAAAGATAGTTTTAATACTAAAACTAAGATAATTGATAAGAAAAAAACTTTAGCAAACTTATCTATTATAGATGGTGGATTTAAAAAAGAAAATAGTGTTCCGCAAAAAATATTTAAAGAAATCTTTTGAGGTGATATTATTTTATGAATTGATGATATTATTCTAAAAATATTATTACAAAAAAATGAGTTAAAAAAATATATTGAATTACATAAATGATGGATGAGTATTCCAACAACCACTACTACAAACAACACTAAATACAATCAATGAATTTTCACTAATATAGATTTAAATAAGGATGGGGAATTAAAAAAAATATGTAATAAGTACTTGGAAGGTAGGGATATTCATAGATATTATACGGATATGGTAGAAAAATATGTAAATATATTACAGATAGATCAGAAAACAAAACAATGGCATTTTTCAAAAAAGATAATTCTACAAAGAATTGTTTGACAAAATAAAAACAAAATATTTGCTACTTTAGATACTAATAATAATATAATTTTTCCTAATGCTAATATTATTAATATCAAAGAACATTGAATTGATGCAAAAGTATTTTTATCGATTTTAAACTCAAATTTGATAAATTATTTTTATAATATATATTATTGAGAATCAAATACGAATGTCACAAAAGATGCAATAGAATGAATACCAATTCCAGAAATCTCACTTAAGGACCAGCAACCATTCGTCGAAAAAACAGATAAAATGCTTTCACTCAATAAAAATCTTCACGAGCTTACAAATAAATTTCTTAGCACGATACAGAATAACTTCAAGCTAGAAAAAATCACGAAAAAGTTAGAAAATTTCTACGAATGAGACTTCAAGGATTTTCTTGATGAGTTGAAAAAGCAGAAAGTTGTAATGCTTCTAACTCAACAAGACGAACGAGATCCTTACTTCAAGGAGCATAAGGAGAAGGTTTTGGCGGTGAAGGGAGAAATAGAAAAAACAGATAAGGAAATTGATGAGATGGTATTTGATTTGTATGGGCTGAGTGAGGAAGAGAGAAGAGTGGTGGAAGGGAAGTAGTTTTTGTTTTCTAAATGTATTCCTCGTGTACAAACAGATTCTCGGTTTTTTTATACTTATAATTTTGTCAAAAATATATTTGACAACTCAAGGCAAAAAAATATACTTCTATTATCTTTACTTGAATAACCAGAAAATACATGGAACATGCACACATTAAACGTTTGCTTAATGATTTTGAATCTATAATGCATCGTAGTGATGACGGAGTGGAATTTCGACTTGCGAGAGAATTACAACCTTTGTTGGGATACAGTAAACGGGATAACTTTGTAGAAGTGATTACTAAAGCTAGACAATCATGTACTATCAGTCATAATGAAGAATCTGATCATTTTGCTGACGTCGGGAAAACGATACCTATGCCAAAATGAGCACAAAAAATAATTGATGATGTTATGCTCACTAGATATGCTTGTTATCTTGTTGCTCAAAACGGCGATCCCCGTAAATCGGAGATTGCTTTTGCTCAGACATATTTTGCTGTGCAGACAAGAAACTTTGAAGTCATTCAACAGAAACTCGCTTTATATGAAAGAATGATTGCTCGTAAAAAACTGAGTGAAACGGAATCTGAATTATCTAAGATTATTTTTGAACAAACCAAGAGTGAAAAAAATTTTGCGCTTATTCGTAGTAAGTGAGATACAGCATTATTTTGAAAAACAACAAAAGAAATGAAAATAAAATGGTGAATAAAAAAATCCCAGCCATTGGCTGATTTTATGCCTACCATTTTACTTAAAGCCAAAGACTTCGCTACAGAGATTACCATATACAATGCAAAACAGAAGAATATGCAGACAGAAAAACAGATTTCTGATGAACATATCACCAACAATACATCAGTAAGAAAGACATTAATTAGTAGAGGTATTGACCCAGAAAATGTTCTTCCAGAAACTGATATCAAGAAAATTGAGAGAAAAATTATGTCAGAAAATAAAAATTCACTCAAAAATGTGAGAAAATTGAGGAAAAAATAAATATACTGATCAAATTGTGTGAAAAATCAATTATCTAGTATCTCTCGATAGTTCAAAAAATTTTATGTCTTATCATATCTCAATGGAAATCAAACTCAATCAAAAGGATTATAAAAACTTACTAAGATCTGTGGCTATTTCCAACTATATCTATTGAGTTATGTCGGATATGGTGAGTGTCAAATATGATGAAGATATAAAAGCCTATGAAAGTTTGACAGATAAACTTTTGGCATATAATGAAAATCCAAAAATAGAATCAAAATATACATGAAAGAAAGAATTTAGTGATATCTATATGGATGAAATTGGTGAAGATATGTTTCAGTTTGAAGACTATATCTTTGATGATTTACTTATCAGAAATATGGCGAATAAAATAATGTTGGATAAAATTATAAAAACTGACTTTCAAAAAAATAAAACCGATCAAGAGGTTTTGCATGAAGTTTTTAAAATCGAAGAAAAATTACGTAACGATTATGAGGAAAATAAATTAAAAAACTTTGAATATGTAGGTAAATTATAAGTTTTTACTTCTTACTACTATAATTTTGTACAAACAGATTCTCAATAACTTATTTCAGTGAACATCTGACCAGGCATGTGAGCATATTCTTGAACTGTATGATACGAATGGTTTTTGTATTTTGAACTATCTTTATTTTGCGAGTATTGCTGGCAAAAAACTTTTTGCTACTCATCATATTGCGTATCCGGTAGAGGAGTTTCGTGAGGCATTGTTGTCTGATTATAAAAGTAAAAATATTCAAGGTATCTATCCTGTTTATCAACAAGCTATCCTTGATGCCGATATACTCCTGCCTGACGGAATCGCTTTGCAGATTTTCAATTTTCTTGCCAAAAAGAAACGACTCCATAATTTAAATGGGACTGATTTCTGTCCTCATTTTCTCTCGTATGTAAAAAATACCGGCCTTGACAGACAGATGAATGTTATCTTGTATGGGACCTATCCACATCTTTTGGAAAAGACGAAACATTTTCTCATAAAACAATGATATACGGTCGTGTATGCTCAGGATGGATATAAGAATTTAGATTGGAATGCTGTTGAATCAGCTTTAACATGAAAACATGAGGATATCAATATTTTACTGAATGCCAGATCTACGCCTGACTATCCTATCCAGGAAATTCGGACATTGGCGAACAAAGATGCTATCCGCAAACATTGACTTATTGTTTTTAATCAGTGAGGTACGTTTGATTTTCGAGTGGGTGAACAAAAAAGGGCTCCGAAACTCATAAGGACAATTAAGTTAGAACGACTACGAAGACTAATTTCTGACCCTAAAAGGAATATGAAGAAAGTTCTCTCTACTTTGGCGATTTTAAAGTATATTTTCGTTTATTTGATATTGAAAAAGAAGTAAATATATATAATAGTAGATAAGTTCGTACTATGTTTATCTTTTTTTAATTATTTTACGTTTCATTAGTGATGCATCTCAAAGAAAAAAAGTTTCTCTATCTTAACGAAGAGCATGTATTCAATTTCGTCGAAGAATTATCCAATGGTATCAAGATAAAAATGTTTGTTGGATTTCAGACTGATAAGTTTTTGGATTTTCAAAAAGATTTGCTCCAAGATTTTGTAGCAGAATTTAAAGATAAAATCGTTGATGATAATTATGATGTAGATGCGGTAAAAAATAATTTTGAGATAGCTCTCCAGAACTTGAATGTAAAGCTTAAAGCGTTTGCTGACAAGGTGCGTGATGTAGATTATTTTGGTATCAAAGGATACATCCAACTCGTGATAGATAATATCTTGATGCTTTCTATGATTGGAGATATGAGCGTGATGATATTCAGAAATGAAAAATTATATTATTCATTGACCAACTCACTCAATGATAAAGGGAAGATAGATCTTTTCTCTGATTTCGTTGAAGGTGATGTAGATAACCAAGACCAGATATTATATGTAGGGACAAAAATTTCCGATGTGTTCGATCATAGCGATTTCAAAGAGATGGAAAATGTTTTGAGATCAGAAGATACCCATTTGATTAATTTTTTCCAAGAGCTTTTGAATGCAAGATTGGATAAGAAGTCATTTGGATTTATCTTCCATTACTTCATTACCTGAGCTCCTGTGAAAGTCCATGACGACTATATCAGCAAGATGAGTGAAAATTCATTATTCATCAAACTCAAACAATTATTTTTCAAAAATAAATATCAAGCGACGGTTGCTATCCTAGGAGTATTCATTCTTTTTATGGTCATCAACTTGCTTTCACAAGTATTGAAATCAAACTCAGATACCTTTGTTACCTCAGATGGGGTGACCGTTGATCTTACGATAGAGGATATCAAAAAAGATTTGTTTATGTTCCAGGGTATGGATCCTACTTCAGAAGAAAAATCTATCAAATATAACGAAATACTTTCCAAACTTGATGTCTTAGAAAGTAAAGGAAGATGGCTCGAAGATGTAGCGCAATTCAAAAAATTATTGCAATCAGAATATTATAAATGATTTAACATTATCTACGTGAGCAGTCTGACCAAATTTGATGATGCGACGCTCGGCAAAAAAACAAAAATTCTGACATTGAATGATGCAGAAGTTTCACAACTTGGAGCAATGGAATGATTGCATGTGTACAGAAATATGATTATTGCAGGAACGAAATCTGCATTGATAGGAGCACTTGATGATACGATGAGATGATCATTGATCGATTATAATTTCCCTGCGACTGATCTCTTGAAATGATGTAGCCTAAATCTTTTGAAAGATTGACTCTATTGTTTCACCAATAATTCTGCTATCTATTCTGTCAATAAAGAATGATCACAACCTGTCACTACTACTGATACTGAACCATTCACCAAAAATATTGCAGGATTGAGGACCTATGGAAAGGCTAATCTCTATGTCTTTGAAAATACCATAAGCGCTGCTGGTAATACAACGTTAGTGACAAGATATCGCAATACTCTATGATCACAAATTATTTATCAATGAGGACAAAAATATTATCTGGCTCCAAGTATGACATGATTTACTTCTCAATCTGGACTTGCTCATTTTGCGGTCGATGGATCATTCTTGTCATGGAACGATGGAAAATTGTATCAATTCCGAAGAAACCCTCCAACAGCATTTACCCTTGATGTCCGTGAAGTTGCTTTGAAATGAGGAGACAAAAAAACACTGCAATATTCCGATGATGTAAAAGTAATCAGTTCAGTCAACTCTAAATATGTGTTCTTATTTGATAAGATTAATCAGACATTTACCGTGTATGAATCTCGTCCAGCAAAAAGTTCTGAAGCATACAACTATGATCTGTATTATGTCTTCATGTTCAAATTTGACCTAGGCGCTACTACCAAAGTGATAGATGTAGATATTCCAGATTCTAGTGGTAACAGACCAGAAATGTATATCCTTACTTCTGATGGAGTAAATAAGGTTGCATTGTATGATTTCATCGATAGTATCAAAGATAATAAGATGCTTAAACAATTAAATTAGACATGAGTATCAAGACATAAGTATCGAGATATATGATTTTTCTTGATACTTGATACTTTCTACTTGTTACTCAGGGGGCGGTGTAATATCGCCTTTTTTTATATGAATTATTCCGTCTCAGATTTTTTCTTGTTCATTTCTATTGTTTCTGTTGGGAGTCTTTCATATATGTACATATACTCATCTGAACACCATGTGTTTTCATTGAGTGAAATAATAGTTTCTCTATAAGGAAATTTTATGAGAGAACGTAAGTGAATATTCCCTGTTCCTCCAACCAATATTATGCTTCAATCTGTAGTCAGTCTATTTAATTTTTCTCATAGACTTTCTTGATTTGATATTAATTCGAGTCCATTTATGGCAAAATGTTTGGTTATTTTGTTGTCATGTGGCATTCTTGCCAGGAAATTATTGAAGTCATCTTGAATCAATTTTATGGTTGTAGTATTTTCTATGGGATCAACTTTTGCTATTTTCTTGATATATGCGTGTGTTATTTCATCATCGTCAGGTATATTGCAAAAATCAACGCCTACATAACATAATGCATTGCTTTGTACTGCTATTGCTGCTGTATTTTCTACAGCGTATCCACATCATAAATCTATGAGTATATTATTTTTGAGCTTTTGATAGATTAATTCATCTATTTTCTTCCATTCATCGCTTTTTTGAATCTCTTCATCATTGTAAAACTCTGTTAGCGCTTTATTGCCATAATTATGACATACATAGTATGCACTGTTTTGACCACTATTGTTAACATATCATTGAGGATGGTTTTTTATAAAATCTAAAGTTTTTCATCCAAAATATATTGTCTGGAAAATATTCTTTTTTACTCGATCTTCTGTGTCTTCAGGTATATTTTGATATATCTGTAATTGTTCTTCATAGCTTATATATTCTTTAAATGTTTCTATATAAAACATATAATTCTGATAATTGTTTTGTGTAAGAATAGCTATTATATCCTTCTTGTCTATTTTTTTGAGTATGTCTTTTGTATATTTAATATTCATCATAATTCTGTTGCCCTCATCGCCTCATATCGTATGTACGATAGAAAGAAAATACACTAAATCATTATAGTCTAATTCATGCAATGTTTCTGTATCTACATACCTCTTTGCTAAGCTTGCAATAGTGTAACTCTCCATTTTCTCTTTGATATTTTTCATTTCGTGAATAAATAATTTTGTTCCGCTAGTGTTGCTAGCAGTTTTATCTAGGAACAATAGTCCTCTGGTAAACCTGAGGGTATACAAAAATCATTGGAGAAATTTTTCATCTTCTTTTGGAATTATTTCATATACTCTTTGTAAAATAGTATCATCAATGCCTTGGAATAGTCATTCAGTTTCCTCGTTTTTTGTGTCGGTACGTAGATGTCTGTTTATCAAATATTGAATTATGAGATATTGTTCTTCTAGGTTATATTCTCCTATGGTTTCTATTTTGCCTTTCATGGCATCTTCAAAGATTAGCTTTTCAATTTGTCTGTTCTTTATCTTTCAAATAATAGTGACTATGTATTTTAATGATTGTTTTTTGATATATGCATAGGTTTTTTGTATGTTATTGTAGAGAAGAATATCAACAGTTTTTTCATCTAGAAATTCTATATTCTCGATTACTATTTTCATAACATTATCATTGATAATAGTTTCGTTATCTTGTTCCTGATAATGATATTTAAAGCTGAAATTTTTACATACGAAAAATAGAAAGTCTTTGTCTTTCATCATATCAGGATATTTTATCGCGATATCTCTTAGAAATGAAATTCAAGATAGGTTTATCTTTAAGAAGGGATAGTCCTTCATATCCTTGAGTATGTGGTACATATTTAGGATACATGATGTATCGTTTATCCTTGAAAACATTTCATTTGTATGTATGAACTCTAGAAATGCCTTGGTTTGAAAAATATGTACTCTTTTGGAATCTAAAAAATAATTTAAAAATCTGGTATAGCTAGTGTATTCTATATTGATATCATATTTTTCTAGAAAGGCTGCAATTTGTGTTTCATCAAGTTTGGATTCAAATATTTGTCTCATCATTTGAAATAGTTTTTCCTCTTTGAGATCAGTTATATAGTTCTTTAGTATGTTAGTATTTCCCTCTATATCGTTTTTGATGAGATAGGTTGTAAATTTACTTACCGGGAGTCTTATCAGAAGTTCAATTTTTAGTCTTTCTTCTGTGTCGGGATTGTGTAGGAGAATATTGGCTAACTCCTTTTGGGGTATCTCTGTTTTGTGTAAATTGTGAAAATCTCAAGAAGCAAACTCTTGAATATATGATTCCTCTTTATCATTTATTTGGGTTTTCTTCTTTTTGTCTATAACTTCTATTTCGTCATAGAAAGAAAATTTTAATTGGTCCATGGGTATATCATTAAATCGTAAATCATGTTAGGAATTTGATTATGTTTTAATGATATTTGTTTCTTAATTTTATTTCCATCCCTTGGGATATAAAAACCCCGTGACTTTAGTCCGTATTATTTCCATCCCTTGGGATATAAAAACCCCGTGACTTTAGTCCGTATTATAACTATACTGTCAAGTAAGGTATTTAAATGTAAATATATTACAAGATGAAGTACAGAGTATCAAGCCATAACAAAC